>Ga0209518_1000070_pt1 | contig 141005 bp, 205 predicted proteins | sample RifGroB1_FD_183993 | JGI IMG/M metagenome (GOLD analysis project Ga0209518, IMG submission 183993) | Groundwater microbial communities from Rifle, Colorado, USA - Groundwater B1 (SPAdes) (version 2) | ecosystem: Environmental > Aquatic > Deep subsurface > Groundwater | place: Rifle, Colorado...
CAGCCTGCTTTAATTAGCAGACAACGATTTGGGTGGTCAGAGCACCCAATACAAATTCAAAAGGATTAAGCGATGTCAACACCCAGTCAGGAAAGAGAAATTGATAAGGAATATCTTGACGAAAATCCGGAGTGTTACTTTGTCTTCGGAGACAATACCATCCGCAAAGGATGTGGTGGTGCAGCAATCCTTCGGTTCCATAAACAGGCTATCGGATTCATAACGAAGATTCTCCCAACCCATGATGACCGTGCTTATTATCGGCCAGAAAATTACGAAGCGGTTTTTGGGCGCGAATTATCAAAGATCACCGCAAGAATTATTGCGGAACCCGATAAGACGTTCCTCATCTCTCGCCTCGGCGGCGGATTGGCAAATAAATACGGCATCTATGAGGCGATCATCAAAGACGGAATCCGCGTCCTCGCCAAATATCCCAATGTCGAATTTCTCTGGGAAGATTAAATAAACATTGACATTCGTGCTTCATCCTTGTATAATACAAGAATCAAATAACCCAACACAGAAGGAGATCAACAGATGGCAAACGAAGCCCGCCTCATCGGTGGAAACAAATGGGAACGCGTTAATTCGTATCACACCGGTGCAGAGCGCGTGAGTCCGCACAAGATCACCGTAAAGAAGTTCTTTGAGACAAACGGTCAGTTCCAATCGGCATGTGAAGTTGCCGGTGTCAAAGTTACTCGGCGCCAGGCAAGCAAGTGGCTCAACGGTAAGGGTTCGGCCTATGCCAACCGCGGATCGGTGGTGCGCTAATGAGAAAGTTAATCATCGTCGCACTAATGGCCCTCGCAATTTCCGGTTGCGGTACGATCGAACGAACCTACGATCAAGAAAATTATGAGAGCCTCTCGAACGAAGAAGGTACGCTGCATCTTGTCGGTCCGGGTATGACGGATTATAAGGTTGTGCCCAATGCCAAGATCATTTACTCCAATGCAGATTCGATGGCGGTATTCTATAAAGTCGCCGGGAAGAAATTTTATTGGCAGGGATTCGTCTGGATGGAAATTGATTAATTCCTTCTGCCCGGTTGGGTGATCGGTTGAGCCACCGGACTCTAAATCCGGCAAGATGGGTTCGATTCCCATACCGGGCACCAAAGGAAATAATATGACGAACGGCGCATTCAACCAAATTTCAACATATCATGAAATGTTTGTTGCTATGATGAACATTAGAAATGATTACCAAGAAACATGGTCATCAATGTCACCACACGATTTCTGTTGTATTATTATGAAAGAAACGCGTGGACATCTGAATCCGAACGTGGTGATGGAATTCATCGTGGGTATGAATAAATAATATTCCAAAAAGAAAGGACGGTGAATGACTATGCGCAATCTCTAGGTGAATCCTTATAGCAACCCGCCTTGACAAGTTTACTTTATTGGCCCGTTTGATTTTTTCTATAAACTACCACTATTAAGTAAACCCAAGGAGATAAGCTATGAGCGAAAACAAATTTTTCTTTCAAGATAAATCACAGTATGAAAATTTCATCGGTTCATGGAAAACGGCAACGAATTCCGAAATGAAACACAGATTAACGGTTGAACATTTTGTTCTCTATAAAATGTTCAAGGGGCAAGATTGGACGAAGTGTTTTTGTCCTGCCACGAATCTCATTAAAATGCGATCACAAGGCAAGTCTTCCCCATATCACGCAGCCAACGAAGCAATGAGGAACATTGAATATGCGCAGACGCACAAATGGATCGCCGAAAACATGCTCAAACCCTTTGGAGGGAGTCTTACCTTTGAAGAGTTTCAGTCTCTTACAATCCCTACCAATCCTGAAGAACATTTCGGGTGCCATGCGGCGGTGGCAAATGCGTAATATTCCTTATACATATTGCTTCCTACGTGAAGACCTCAGCCAAGCTGCTTCCATTATCCAGGCGGCTCACGCTAACTTTGAACTCGGCCTGCGTTTGACCGACGAGGAAAAGCCGACAAGGACCGCTCATATGGTTCTTCTGGGTGTGTCGGGGGAAAAAGAGTTGATCCGAATCCACGAACAATTGAAGGAAGACGGCATCAAGTCCCACATTTTCTTCGAACCCGATTATGACCTCGGCTACACAGCACTTGCAACCCAACCGCTTTATGGAAAGAATCGGAACAGGTTCAAGAATTTTCAGCTGTGGACCGCGCCTGTGAATACCTAACAAATTCAAATACTTTCCCTTTAAAATGCTCGGGCAGAAATGCTCGGGCATTTTTTTTTCTAATTTATTTACTTTTTCCTATTGACATACAACCAGCCTATGTTAAATTATAATTACACAATGATTAAAAAGGAAAAATTAAAAAAAGATTGTTAAAGAAAATAAAAAATGATTATTTAGAAAAAAATGATTGACATTCTCAAAAAGCTATATACAATATAATCAACACGATGATTCAACGGCACAAAATAAAAAAATGATTATTTGGAAAAAAGTTGTTTGACTTGTAAAAACATAGTATACAATATAATCAAGATTAACAAAAAATGATTCATCCGCGCTGGGCGGTATTGAACATTCCAACGAACCAACAAACGAAAGGAGCTAGGCCATGATTAAGAAAGAAATTTTGATTGCTGAAGCGGAGATTATTTCCAAACTGATGGGCAAAGGACAGTCCATTGCGGTTAGCCCGATCGAAAAGGGGCATTGGATGGTTCAGCTGCTCCGCGGTACGAAACCGATCCGCACCTTGAAAGACGATCTTCGCAACCGCGCCGAATGCAAAATTTTCCTTGACGGCATCCACACCCACATCGCACTGGGCTTCGCCAAGCCGCTCATCGAACTGACGAAAGCCGGCCTGACCGCCGACACCAAACACAAGCAGGACGAACTCCTCGCCAAGGAACGCGGCAAGGAAGCTCCCGAAAAGGCGCCCCGCTTGATGAAGGCTCCCCACGGTCTCAAGCTCAACAACGAACCGAAGAAAAAGCCCGGTCCGTTGCCCCTCGTCGGCAACCGCGCGCCTGATGCCAATGCTCCCTGGGGTTACAAGGCCGACGGCGTTACGCCGCGAGTGAAACCCGGCCCGAACAAAAACAAAGAGCCGAAGGTTGCTAAACCCGTGAAAGAAAAGGTTGAAAAGGTTGCCGCGGCCGCCAAACCGGCAAAGGAACCTCGTGCCAAGAAGGCAAAGGTCTTGACCGAAGCCGATCTTATGGCAACCCACCTTCCGGGAGCCCTTGCCAACCACAAGATCGGATGCAAATGCGGCGCCTGCGTCGTGGTCCGCAAGCGGATGCTCGCGGGGCAGCCTTACCCCGCGCCGAAGACCCCTGCTCGTCAGGTGGCCGCCACCCGCTAAACCAACACAAACCACAATCACACAGGGAAAAGGCGATCTTCGGGTCGCCTTTTCCCTTTTCTTTTCTCTTGTGCAATAAATAATTGATAAAACTAAGGAGGTTACAAGAATGCTAAAATTCGTAAATTCAGTCGGTGGTCTATGTACAATGTGTATAGCAGCATTATTGATGCTGTGGATGCTTTTGGGAGGCATTCCGTGGTATGTCAATTGGTTATCCGATTCGTCAATTCGGAGAGCCGAAAATGAGGCTATAAGGATCAGAGTTATCGGTGAGGCTCTTAAGCAAAACAAAGAGTACGTCGATTATCTTCATGCAAAGAATTTATAATTAACAACCAACAAATTTTCTATTGACATTTTCTTCCGTTTAGGTTAAAATAAAGCTTGCCTTTGCGGAAAATAGAATATAGAAAAACAAGAAAGGATTTTACGATGATCGCTTTCCTTAAAGCAATTAAAACCCGCATGGGCACTGGCCAATTCAATCTACTGTTCTCTGTTTTTGCAATTGCATTTACCATGGCTGCGGGTGCATTCGGTGGTAATATTAATATTGCTTCGCTGTGGGGCCTCTTCGCCGCAATGCTTAATAATGTGGCCCTTTACATGGTTATTATTTTCACTCTTCAATACTTTCAGTTTGGTAGTCAACGTGATGTCAACGAAAGTATCTTCAAAGAAGGTAATGTTGCGGCTGGTGTATTCCAAGGCTGCATCGTAATCGGTATTGCAATCGTGATGTCGAGAGCAATGCTTTAAACAACAAAGGAAAATATATGAGAGTGTTCACAGTAGCAATTTTACTGTGGGCTCTTTTAATAAATGGATTTAAAGAAACAGCGTATGCTGTAGAAAAAACTACTAAAGAGCCCACCTACGTTAACTTCCCAAGCTTAGCCGTAAAGACAGCTGAATCATATCTGTATGTAAGAGAAAAAGGCGGGGCGAATCGTGGAAAGGAAGTTGATAAATTCCACAACTTCGCTGGCCTTCCCTACGGCAATCCTTGGTGTCTGATGTTTATCAATTATATTTGGCATGAATCAAGTCAGCCGTATCTCCTAAACTTTCCCCAACATCGTGGTGCAAGAGTTTCACGCTTTCTTCAGCATGCAATCAATCGCCCTTATGAATATAAGGTCATAACATCGAAGTCACTTGTTTACGGTGTCAACAAACTTGAGGCCGGGGATATGCCTATCTGGGTCAAGGGTGCGAATAAGACGATGCTAGACAACTTCAACGGGCATGTTGGTATTGTCACCAAACAACTTTCGTCTACTGCTTTTGAATCAATCGAGGGAAACACCAGTAGCGGCGCAGGAGGAAATCAGCGCGACGGTGACGGTGTTTATCGCCGTGTTCGTATTATTGAAATGGGCTCGGATTTTCGCGTAGAGGCTTTCGTAAGACACATCTTTCCGAAGAAGGAAATCAAACAATGAGCAAAAATGTATCAATAGGAATATTCATTCTCGTAGTTGTTTTGTTTTTAACATCTGCCTTTTCAATCAATTCATATTTCGGTTTAAAAAGGCAGATCGACATTATGGTATCAGAAAAGGATAAACAACAAAAGATCGCCGATGCGGAAAAGGATGCAGCTGTTATGGCGGAAAGAACAAGACTCGGCAAAGAACTTGAAGCAAAGACAGCAGAACTTGAGGTTGCAAATGATCGCATAAAGCAATTGATTAGAGAAATCCCAACACCGAATAGGAAGGAAATAGAAGCCAATGTTAAGAAACTTAGCGGTACTGCCGTTGCTGATAATTTTAACAATCTCGATTATGGTGCCGAACTTATCATACGCTGAAGAAGGCGTATTCTTTAAAATAGACCAAGCAAAGAAGCTGTTGGCAGATCTTCAGTATTATAAAGAAGATTCGAAAGCTAAGCAGACCCTGATATCGCTTCTCCGTGTTGAGGTTTCTAATGACGAGAAAATCATCGATAAACAAAAAACGATGATTAGTTTGTTGGAAGATAACACAGCTGATCTTCAAAGACAATCAGCTAATTTTAAATTACTGTATGAAGAGGAGAATGGTAAGGTTCAAAAATTAATCAAAGACCAACCGTCGAGGATGACCTGGTTTAGTTATGGTGCAGGTTCTGCGGGGACCGTCTTTCTTCTACTGGCAATAGCATTGTTATAAATAATTTTTTTAAATAAACCAAACAGAAATTGAAGGAGGTTACACAATGAAAGAAAGTACTTTCAATCGTTTTTTCACACAGGCAAAAACAGGCAAGCAGACACTTAAGGTTTTTCTCGAGGGAGAATCTCGCGATGCCAAGAAGACAATGTTGACGGGTGTCATTACTGATTTTGATGAAGAAGATATCGTTTTGGGTGAGTGCTTGATTCCGCGTAATCGGATCATCTCAGCAACACCTTTTAGATAATCATCATTTAAGGAGATACAAGTATGAAGCAGACAAGAACAGACCCTAATGCCGAATTTACTACGGTCCTTCAGGCTGAAGTAACAGGTACGACCGCCGACACTCTTATTGCCGTCACGGGCATGGAAGCAACGGATGTTATCGTTTCTGTTTATGGTGCAACTGCCGGCCCAGCACTAACAGATTACACACCAACTGCTTTTGCTGGTGGTTTCAAATGTACCGAAGATACATCAACCATTGCTCTATTGGTTACATACAAAAAACAGTAAAGAATATTTTCATAAAAAATCATTATTCTTGTTGACATGGCCTTCTCCTATTGTTATATTCAATCCAACTACGGATTAATAACAATAGGAGAAGGCCATGTCAGTTTATACCGGGCGAATTCTTAAAGAGAACATCGGGTGGTTTGAAACCAAGATTGAACGCTTAAACAAGAAAGCGAAGAAGCTTGGCTGTCCGCCGATCGTGGTTGTCTTTAATGGGGAAGAGTTTGCCCCCGCCACGATGTATTATGATAATGCTCGTTTCGGTGAAATGGTTACACTCGTCAATGTTTCCGTTAGCGGCGAAAGCCCGAAGATCAACGGTTGGGAGTTGGCCGCGGTCGTCGTCCCGGTTAACACGGAAGATGGAAATAAGAACATCATCTTAACTGTTCCTGATTTCATCATTCCCGAAAGATTCCGCGCCAATGATACTTTCTGCGAACATTGCAATTCTCAACGTCGCAGAAACAATGTATTCGTCCTCCATAATATCAACACCGATGAATTCAAACAAGTCGGTCGTTCTTGCATTGCTGATTTCCTCGGTCATGCTTCTCCTGAAAGTTTTATGTTTTCCGCGGGATGGCCGAGACAGTTCCAAGAAATGTTTGAGGAAGGCCTTGAATTTAAATGTGGTTATGTTGCTGAATACGGAACAAAGAATTTCTTGGCATACACCGCGGCGGTCATTGATGTCTGTGGATGGGTAAGTCGCGGTGCTGCTGCCGACAACCCCAATCTTGCGGCAACGGCCGATCGTGTTCTCCTCAACATGTTTCCTCCTACCTCTTTAGATGAACCGATCACACCTGAACCCAAACACCACAAAGAAGCCGCCGATGTCATTTCATACTTCCGCAATCTCAAAGATGTGAAGAATGACTACGTTCTAAACTGCATCGGTGCTGCTCATAAAGAGACTGTTAACCTCAGAACGATCGGACTTACGGCATCTTTGATATCTGCTTACCGCCGGGAAACGATAAAGATTGAAGAAAAGCAGAAACCCACTGTTGTAAGTCAACACATCGGTGAGGTCGGTAAGTTGATCGAGGTGAAGGCGACGTTTGTCTCTGCCCACATCTTTGAAGGTGAATTTGGTATGACCGGGTATCACAAGTTCATCGATGACTGTGGGAACAACATCGTTTGGAAAACAAAGGTCCTCGGCCTGGAGAAAGATGATCGCGTTATCCTTTCTGGTCGCGTTAAGTCTCATAATGAATTCCGCGGCATTAAGGAAACACAGATCACCAGAGCAAAAATCATTAGCACCCAAAATTCAAACGGTAAGTGGGATTGATACAAATAAGGAGCATCAAATGAAAAAGAATATCATATACGGTTCCTGCACCTGTGGAAAATGGGGTTGGCCACCAGAAGGCTTTGATGAGAGAAAACACTTTATGAAATGTCCTTGTGGAAAAACCGCCTTTCTTCTTCATTCTGACCCCGAGGAAGCCGGTGATACAGAACGCTATAGGGTCGAGCTTACATTGACGGCACAGAAGTAATATAACGAAGGTGGAGAAATAAAACATGGTTCAATTAACGAGTAATAATGAGGGCATCGTTCGTGAAGCAATTAATGTTTTACGTGAACTTGCCATTGGAATCGGCATAAAAGAAACAAAGTACGGGCTATGCTACAATCTCTTCACAACACTGCGCATACAAGAATTTCCCCGACCAGTCATTAACGAAGTCGGTAATATGATTAAAGTGGCCTTTATGGAATGGCCCCTCTGTTCTGGTGACAGAGCTTATCCAGTACCCGGTGGGAAAGCTCGATATTTTAATACAGCGGATAAATGGGTCGGCGAGAATGGGAACCGGCGTAAGGAACTCTGTGTGTTCTGCGCTGATTATCTTGAGAAGTTATTAGCGGAGGAAAATCATGCCACGATTTAAAGGAAGTTTGTTAAGAAGTGATCTTGAGACATTAGAGGTAGAACCCGGTCGATGCGGTGAAGGTCTTTCTGTAAATGTTGAGGAAATTCCTGAAGGTTCAGTTAGAATCTTTGCCGAACCGGTATCCACTCACACTGGCGGCCAACAGGGTAAGCTCAATATAATTTCTTTTTCGCTCGGCCAATTTATCGGAAAAGAAGTAGATGTTATTATCATCCCAAGGGAGAAATGAAAATGAATTGTGCACGTTGTATAATCGACTCCGATGATTTTGAAATGCCACCAAAGAGTGATCTTTTCGGCGATACTAAAAAACACTGCGGTGATAAATGTTGTCCGTCGTTTCAATCAGCTCTTTATTATGCAGTCGTCATATCCGTTGGAAGATATAAGGGTTATGCCGCCACATACGTCGGTATTGGTAAAATGACCTTTTTTAATGAAGCGACAGACGATACATTTATCACCGATCACAATTTAATCAAACAGGGACAGAATAATGAACCCTGTTGGATGGAGTTGTGTTGGAATGATTTCCTGGAATATATTGAAATGAAAGGTCTATAATATAAGATGAGTGTAACGATTCCGAAAAAACTCTGGCGCATTCACAATGAAAGAGAAGGACAAGAAAATCTTGTCTATATGACAAATCATGCCACCGACTCCGCCTTCGAAAAACGAAAAGCAACCGGTTTACATTGGGCTCGACGTTGTATCGCCGATGATATGTTCAAACTCCCAGAGGTAACTTTCGAGAATGAACCGCTCCCCGGCTTCAAGCTCCTAAAGAACGTCACTCGTTGGTCAACGTCAAATGTTGTGTGGCGAGTACAGGACCCACGTGGATTCGAGCTTGAGATTTACAGCGGCAATCTCATGGAAATTCTTCAGTGCTCAAAGATTGAGAACGGCGTCATCATGGACGCGTGTGTATGGGGTCGAGAAGATGGAAAGAACATTCTTCTACCGTTGTCATCTGAACCCTATGTTGCTGCCTTTAAGAACACCACCATGATCAACAACCCAATATCATGGGATATGGTGTGGGCCGGGGACAAGATAGAACTAACCAACGGTGTCATTGGAATTTACATCGGTAAGTACTATGTTGGGTATGTTGATTTTTACGAGCCAGGAAAGGTCGAGATGCTGTCAAGCAAACAACACATCTTGGAGATAGAAGAAGGTAAATATCTCCGAGGTGATAAGTTGATGCCGTTTAAAATTCTACGACCCAATAATCATACGAGCGCCGAATCACTTTACGATATCGTCAACATTGCCCTCACCAAAGAAAAAGTGGTTTTTGACGGGGGTGCTAGGGGTGGTTATCGTAGTCGTCCATTCTTATCAACGAAAAAAGACGCACCCAATTTGATTTGGAATGCGTCTGAATTAGATGTATCGGATTCATCTATGTTACGATATGATGGAGTGTTTGTCATCAAGGACGAGACAACTGACACATTTCACGTGAAGTTTGACTTGAACCAAAATGAAATCCACGGCATAATTCCAAAGGGTAACTGTAATGATTTAGAAAATTTTAGGGATGTTCTTGAAAGTGGCAAGGCGCCGAAGTTTTCTCCGTATCGCCACCAATATTCATATTATAACAGTGATGTAAGGACCCCACGAAAATTCATCATGGGCAATCGTAAAATCTATAAGATCGGTGTAACGGTAAACGGTATCTAACCGACCTTAAACAGTGTCACGGCAAAGATGTCATTTGGTGCATAAAGTTCAAGGAGCCTCATTGATTCAGCGATTGTGTTTCCACTCGTGACATAATCATCTACAATAAGAATGTTCTTCCCTTCTATCTTCTTTACTAGTTTTTCATCGAGTTCGAGGAAGTCAACTAAAAACTGCCGGTCTTGAGGACGTAACTTTTTAATCTCAAGACCGGCAGTTTTTCCAGTCTTAACATTATCGATGACTCGTTGAATATCTTTCCTCATCTTTTCATTCGGAACATCATCAGATACTTTTACTTTATCAATTGCTGCTTTAGTGATTGCTGCGGGAAAGAAGACTTGATTATTGATTCTTCTTGTAAACTGTTCGGCAAATCTTTTAGTCAGATTAGAACTTGATTTGATTGTGACGACTAGATCAATACTCTTTCCCTTCAGGACGGTCGCCAATAAGTGTTGTGTTGTTCTATTGAGAAAATGATCAAGGTCTTCTTCTCCAACAACTAAATCAGGATGTTTGCCCTTTAGTGCAACCATGATGTCTTTGGCCCCAGGAATCTTTGTATCGACGACATAGCTGCTGAAGACTTCGTGACCATCGAACATTCGCCCACCCGTCTTAAACGGCATACGATTCCGCTTACCCATCTTAAGACCGACAACATCTCCATCGTTATTCTTATAATCAATACTGACTCTGTTACCAGCCAGCGCAATTCCTTCTGATATGAAGTCTTTGAATCGTATCATAAATTTCTCCAAGTAATATTTTTTTATTATTTATCATTTTTCTATTTACATCTACTATGAAGTTTGATAATTTAAAACAAAATAATCTTTAACCAATCTGAATGGAGATAGAAATGTTTTGGTGTGATACTGTACGAATCGGTATTGTTGGTTCACGAAAACGCGATAGCGCAGCTGATAAAGAAGCGACACGTAAAGTTCTACTAGAACTACTGGGTGAACTGAATGCCAACATTAAAGTTGTGATCGTCTCTGGTGGGTGCGTTGTATATGATCGAAAGTTAAGGAAAAGAGTGCCTTGTGGCGGTGATCGTTTTGCCGAAGAGTTTGCTGAAGAGTACGGCTGGGAAAAAGAAATTTTCTTACCAAAGTGGGAAGACGTTGATCCGGAAAAGAACCAGCGATTTGAGGCGGCCCGTGTTCTTCTTGAACGCAACACACCGATTGCGGTGACATCTGATTATCTGATTGCGGTCGTTACTGAAGATCGCACGGGTGGCACAGAAGATACCGTCCGCAAGTTCAAGAAACATAAGGGTAGACACAGTGATGATCGGCTTCGCCTTGTTCCACAAATTTAACCAATTGCCTTAAGGAGATCAACTGATGTCAATCTTTGATGAAACTAAAATCGCTGCTCTTCAAGAAACCTTGGAGAAGGCTCTTTCTAAGAATGACTTCAGAACTGCGGCCGATGCCTTTAGTGATCTCTCGAAAGCACAGGGCCGCATCCAGGCCCTGTTGTCAGCAACGCACGGTGTTATGGAAATCACGGGAACTATGCGAGAGGTACAACGTAGCACCGATCCCGATCCCTTCGACGAAGAGACGATCTTTGATAAGAAGGCAAAGAAATATATTACAGGCGAAGGATATCCTTGTGATGTCATAAAAAGAGCATTTCCGAAATTCAAAATGAATATTTCTTATTAATGAATATTTTTATTGACATCATCTTCTGATGTTGTATAATCGTCTCAAATAAAACAAACGGAGAACATCATGGCCAAGAAAACCGATGCAGAAAAACTCGAAGCTCAACGCAAACTTAACGAGAAGCGGGAAGCCGAGAATCATGTGAGATATCTTGATGACCTTCGCCGCGCCTATATCAACGATCCCACGGTTCTTTATGTTGTTGGAAATCGTGTTCAACATGGTGCTATTTACGAATCCATTGTCGTCGCCGTTCTTGATGGTGGAAAGATTCTTGAGCTTAAAGAGCGGATCAATCCCGGCCGAGATGACAAACCCGCCGCAGATGGTTTTATGCATCGTCTCATGTATGTTCCCTGGCACAGTGTTGAACCGTATCGCACCCTTAATGAAAAGATGGCGATTCAAGAATTTCATGTCAAAGATGACATTTATGTCGAAGCAACATCTCGTTGCATTGACGGTATTGTCGGTATGCATTGGCATTTCGGGGTTGACTTTGATCCTGATTATCAGCGCGGTAACGTGTGGACCCTCGAAGATAAAGTTGCCCTCATTCACTCCATCTTCAACAATATTGACATCGGTAAGTTTGTCTTCATCAAGTTGCCATACAAGGATAACTCCCACTCCTATGAAATTCTCGATGGAAAACAGCGCCTGACCGCACTGATCGAATTCATGGAAGGCCGATTCACCTATCGTGGTAAGACTTTCTTTGAACTTCATCCCTATGATCAGAATCACCTCGAGAACTATTCTGTTGCCGTTGGTCAGATTACCGGCGTTGTTACGGCCGAGCAGAAGTACCGTTACTTCCTCAAGCTCAACGTTTCCGGGCATGCACAGGACCCGAAGCACATCGCTTATGTCGAAGAACTTCATCGTAAGGCTCTTGAAGCAATCGGGAAGAAATAATCATGGCCTGTTTATTAGACTTCGAATACACAACAAAGATTGATGATGAAGAAGTTACATTCGATGTTGAATTCAGTCTCACAACCGGTTTGCCGGGGTTTCGTGAAAAGAAGACGAATCTTCCACTCAGCCCCGATGATGAAGACGAAATTGAAGTAATCAAGATTACTGACTGTGAAGGCGAGGATGTTACCGAAAGCATCAAGCAGTCTCACGGTAATAAAATTATCGAGGCAGCCTGGGAATATCTTGAAAAGCAAAAGAACTCTTGGTAAACACCAATAGGGAGATCGGTAATGACAAAGAAAGTTCTACACTTCTTCAACCCCGGTCGATTTAAAGCCATCAAGTTAGTTCTTGAACACTGTCTGAATAATCAGCCGTTGGTTGGCCCGGACCGTCTTCTTGTTTCTGATCTGATCGACGAAGTCTCTTTGGAGATCGAATGTCAAACACGCCAAGATCAAATCGTTGCCCCGGCTCCAATTTTCATTGTCCGTTGGCGTTACACCGGTGCACCACAATCTCATTGGCGCATTGGTAATACACCGGAAGAAGTGAAAAAATTCAAGAAACAACTAGAAGAGGTCGGCACTCTCGCCGCCTTCACTGTCTATACTGCGGAGGAATCAGAATGAGTGGAAAAGAGAAACGAATCATTGATCTGTCGGGACCGGAGGGTAATGTGTTTTTCCTTTTCGGTATTGCCAAGCAACTCGCTGAGAAAACCGGGAAGAACGGCGACGATATCGTCAGGCGGATGAAGCAAGGAAATTATCGCAATGCAGTTGCTGTATTCAAGGAGGAGTTCGGCGATCACGTTGAACTTATCAACGAATGAAGAATGAAAAATTAAAAGGTCTCCGGGTCATCACAAATTTGCACTGTAACTATAACTGCTCCATGTGCTACCAGGTTGACAAGTCACGGAAGATTTTGACAACATGGACACTTGACGACGCTATTGCCGCCTATCCGAATAAGCACTTTGAATATGCGACAATCATGGGTGGAGAATCAACACTTCTTCCGGACCTCATCGATTACATTCGCATAGCAGCAGCGAAATCTAAAGCAACGCGCCTGACGACGAACGGTTCGCTCCTCACCGATGCTGATATGCAGCAATTCAAGAAATACGGTCTAACCGGCCTCAATATTTCAATTCCGTCATTCCGTCATTATCATCCACTAACCGGTGGAGGGAGCCTCAAGCACGTCATTAGCAATCTTCTGATTGCCGCGGAAATCTTCGGTGATGAAAATGTCCGGGTCAACATTGCACTCTGTAAGGAAAATGTCGAGGGGCCCAACCCCGAGCTAAAAGAGCTGCTTGCCTGGTTTGTTGGACTGATGCATTTCAATGTCACATTATGCGAAGACATCCTCGGCACATATTCCTTTTACGGTAAGTTCGACGAGATCGGTTGTACCGTCGAAGAAGAAACGAATTACGGTCTGATCCTTCTCAAATATGCCGGCCATCAGATCGGTTATTACACACATCGCAACTCGGCATATAATGACACCGATCTTGTCGTAACGCCGAACGGAACATTCACCAATTGGGACGGCTATTGCGAATCGGTTGGTCATAATGTCAGGAAGGATTAATATGGCATCATCGTCACCCACAAAGAGATTAAAGACAATACGGAGGCAGCCCACTTACGAAAACAAGATAGGGCTCATTTATCAATGGGTTACTGCCGGAGCAATAGCATTCAAGGAATACAAGAAGCTTCTTAAGGAAGCGCATAGTTACTCTGGGAATGAAGACCCGGAAAATATAATGGGGTGATGTAATGTCAGGGAGGACTGATCTATGTTAGAGCGTGCATCGGTGATGAGGTTGTTAAGAAAGAAGCGCCGTTATTTCGGCCACCAAAGTCGAGGCATCATCTCTGATCATTTTGGTCATGTTGGACCAAAGATCGAGGTCGGCTTCCTTATGTATCATATCCTGAAGTTTTTTTCGTATCGTACATCTGTTGAAGAAATCAAGTATGACGATGACAATCAATCTTGATACACATGATATGAAAAACGAGCACAAAGAAAATTGTCATTGTGTCCGTTGTCGGCCTCTTGAACGTCCATGCGGATGTGAACATTGCGAAGAATATAAATCAATGAAGAAATAAATGAAGATTGACTTTGGTTCGGGACATGCTCCGGCCGTCGGTTACAGAACCTGTGACATGACGGCCGCACCATTTTTAGATTACTACTTTGATGCCAACGAGTATGCAATCTTGGATTGTGGTGATGCAAGTGTTGATGTGATCCGCTGTAGGAATGTCTTACATCATGTTAAAGATATTCGCCAACTGTTAATTGAATTCCGTCGTGTACTGAAACCTAACGGCAGAATCATAATCATCGAGGCATCCAAAGATTGTTATCGTATCAATGTCTTCCTTGACATTCTTTGGTACAGATATGTAACTTCTCGCCCCGACATCTGGGTGTCTCCTGTCTATAGAGATTATAAAGAAGATTTTATATCTATCTTCGGTAATGATTTTTCTTTCATTTCTCGTCGTGAAAAAGAATATCTTATAATGTGAAAAAATAGTTTGACATCATCTGTATATTTGTTATAATCAACTCAAATCAAATTGCCAAGGAGATCAAGATGTCGGTCATCGAAAGAAAGAAGAAAATCAAAATGTGGAATCGTTCATATCGCGAAGGAAATCCCGCTGTCACCGATCTTCGTTATGACGATGAACTCGAACTTCTTCGCCTTGAAATTTCTCATGAGGAATACGAGGACTTCATCAAGGAACTCATGGAAGTCGGTGGTGACATCGTCCACGATTACGTCATCGGTTCCCTTCGCAAATGCAAGTACGGCGAAGCCGATCAACCCCTCACCAAATTCCTTACCAAGTTTCACATCAACAAACTTCTCGCCCAAGTAAAACTCGACGGGATGTGCTTCGTTGCAAAATACTCCTTCGGTAATTATATGTCGGCCGCAACTCGTGGCGACGGAACATCCGGTGAAGATATCACTGAGGCCTGCCGATTTGTTCTCCCGGCCACGATTGATAGTAAAGAGGAACTCACCGAGGTTCGCGGTGAACTTACCCTAACGGGAGATTCCCACATCGTTCTCGGCTACAAGAACCGCCGCAATGGCACGGTTGGGATCATCAAGAAAGAAAAGATCATTCCTACTCGCCTTGCCCACGTCAAAGCATACTGTTACCAAATTCTCGGTTCAAGGAACACCCGGGTCGGTCAGTTGCTCAAACTAGAGGAGCTCGGATTCCTTATTCCTGATTACGACATCATCTCGATTACGCCTGACATGGAAGAAATCCTGAAGGCGCATCTCGAGGCGGTCAAGGTTGTCGTTCCTTATGACATCGATGGGTTGGTCATTTGCGATATCAATTACGGCGCCGAGAATGTAACTCATCCCGAAGGAATGGTTGCTTTCAAGGTTGATACCCCGGCCGTGCAGACGAAGGTCACCGGGCTTCGGTTGAGAATTTCCAAAGGCGGATTGCTGAAACCGACCGTTTTGCTTGAACCGCAAGAACTCTGTGGTACGACGGTTGCCAAAGCAACCGGGTACAACATGCGGTACATTCTCAACAACCGCATCTGGGAAGGTGCAATCGTCCGGGTTACCAAAGGCGGAGACATTATCCCGAAGATTGTTGAGACGATGGAACCGGGTAAAGGTGGCGCCCCGTGGTCGGTTTGTCCGTCTTGTGGTGGAGATCTTGAATGGAATATTGTTAATAAGAATCTCGTTCCTGTCGATCTGAAATGTAACAACGATGCTTGCCCCGCTCAAGGAATGCGTCAGCTTGAATACTTCATCCGCTGCTGTAATGTTGAGGGTGCATCGGGAACTTCCTTTGAGAAGTGGGGAATCAATTGCATTGAGGACCTTCTCACCTGGTCGCCGAACGGTCAAGGTCGTATGGCTGAAAAGTTCTATGACAACCTTCAGGCGATCTTCAAGATGTCGAAGGCCGATCTTATGGGTGCCATGCCTTTTAACGGTGGCGGCAAGAACACCGTCGGTAAGATCATCGAGTTCTACGGTTCCTGCATGCTGAAGCAAGGCCTCTGTAAAACGGAAGGCGAAATCGGCGGACCGTATCCCGAAGGAATGGGAGAGAAATCCCTCCTCAAAATTTTCGTGGCATGGAAAGCAAATCTTGAAATTGTTGACAAGATCGTAGACGACCCCCGCTACAAAGAGGAAAAGAAAGTTGAAGCTCCTAAGGCAAGCGACAAATTCGCTGGGAAAACGTTCTGCATCACCGGGACACTCTCCAAGCCTCGGAAACATTTCGAGCAGATGGTTGTTGCCAATGGCGGCGAACTTGCAAGCGTCTCGAAGAATCTGAATTATCTGCTCGTCGGCGAAGATGCAGGTGGTAAACTAGCCAAAGCCGAAAAGCTCGGCATCACGATTCTTAACGAACAGGCATTCATGAAAATGATCTGATAGATTGTATAGCTCAATTGCCGACGGTCCTCTAGAATCACTTAGAGGACCGTTAGAGTGTCAGCAACGTTCCACTTGATAAATATTTCTAAACTATCAAGTGGAGGAACTATGATTACTGTAGGCATTGACCTCTCAATGAGATCAACGGGTTTGGTCGCTCTTAACGACGAAAGAAAAATCATTTCAAAAATGCTCATCATGCCTTCTGCTAAAGAGTATAATGATGAGCATTTGCTTTTTCATGTTAGTGAAAATATTTCACGCTTTCTTTGTAAACTTGTAGAGAAAGACGAGGTCAGGGTAGTGATCGAGGGTCTCTCGCTTGGCTCTGCATCGGGCTCAAAGGATATCCTTTACGGTAACTATTGGATGGCTCGATGCGCGGTCAAAAGCGTTGAAGAAACGATCGACATTTTCTCCGTGCCGGTCACTCGGTGGAGAAAGTATATTGTCAACAAAGATGATCGTGATCGTATCAAAGAGGAGGACCTCAAAGATGGCCTCAAGATTGTCGCCGTTGAAAAATTACCGGAGAATGTCAAAGAAGAACTTCAGTTATATGTGAAGGTAACACCGGGGGCAAAGCCGGCTTCTTTATACGATCTCACTGATGCATATTGGCTCGCGGATTATGCTTTCGAGCATAAAGCAATCGACGATGAATCTGATCGCATTGAGTATGAGAAGAAAGCTGCAAAGAAGGCTGAAAAGAAAAAGAAGAAATAAGTAAAATTTCTATTTACATTAAACATCATATGAATTATAATGGCTAAGTTATGAAAGTTAAAAATACTTCAATATCATTCGGAGAAAAGAAAATGAATGACAAAAAGAAGAACACCAAGACGGTTCAACAGATTGCTTCGTTCCGTTGCATCCTCCCTCCTAACAATGCCTTCAAGAACAAACGGAAGGACGCGGACCGAAAGTTCTGCCGCAGGAAGGTTGAATATTGATGCGGAGAATAAATGGTTTCACCCTAATTGAATTGATGATCGTCATATCCATCGTCGGTATCATTGCATCCATTGCCATTCCGCAATTTGCAGCTTATCGAAATCGTGGCCTTCAAAAAAGCGGGCCCGTTGTGGTTAAAGAGGTACAGCGTGAAAACGGCGGGATTAAATCAATATCAGTGAGGCGAGAATGTATTGATGGGTTTGCATTCACTGCTCTCGGTGGAGAAGTTATCCAGGTTCGTAATGAAAAAGGCGGCGGGGTTCCTTGTAAATAATCATCGCCACACAACATTGCTATTGACATTCAAAGGTGGTTGGGATATAATCTCCCAACCATTTTTATTTGACAGTGAAGTGAATTCATTGATAACGGAGTAATGAAATATGACAGCACCATTAAGAAAGAATGACATCGTAGAACTAACAGACGTTGAACATGTTATCAAGCGTCCGGGTATTTACATCGGTTCCGTTAAAGAGTCGGTAGTTCCTATCAGGATGTATGAAGATGACAAGATGGTCATCCGTGAAACAGCATTCCTTCCCGGGCTCCAAAAGATCATTGAAGAAGTCATTGATAACTGCATTGATGAAAGTATCAAGACGGGTTTTAAGTACGGCACGACAATCGAAGTCAAGTATGACAACGGCATTATCACGGTAAGAGATGATGGTCGTGGATTACCGATCGAGAAAAATGGGGATGATAAGTGGATTCCAGAAATCATCTTTACCAAGCTGCGTTCCGGTTCAAATTTCGACGATGATAAGCTCGAAGAACAGAAGGGCCAGAATGGTGTCGGTGTATCACTCACAAACATCTTCTCCAAGTGGTTCAGGGTTCGGACGGCCAACGGCGCACTGTTCTATGAACAGACATATCGGAACTCTACGATGGTCAAAGAAAAACCGACCGTCAGAAAATCAACAGAGAATTTCACCGAGATTTCGTTTGAACCGAACTATGATTACTTTAAGATCAGTCAAGACGGAATGAACATCTTGCCACAATTGATCTTCCGCTATCTCAAGAACTCCGCCTTCTGTTATCCAGAGATTTGCTTCAAATTCAATGGGAAGAAGATCACCGCCACTCGGCTGAAAATCTTCCTTCAGGGAATCAGCGAAAACTTTGAATACTTCGAAGGTCAGAAGGCTAGGATCGGCGTTTTCTATTCAGACACCGACTTTGATCATCTATCATTCGTCAACGGCTTAGAGACACGGCGGGGTGGATCGCATATTGATTACCTTTCATGGAAGATATGCGATAACATTCGGGAGTTCATCAAAAGAAAACATAAGCTTGACGTCAAGCCCGCCGACATCAAAAGTAAGTTGTTCATCATGTTCTCAATGAGGATGCCTGGAGCAAGATTCAACGGTCAGACAAAAGAAGAGTTGATGAATAGCGTCACCGATTTTAAAGATATCATTGAGGAAGTTCTTAATGATAAATTCCTCGGTGCCATCTGTCGGAATGCAGATATCATTGATCCGATCGTCGAGACATATAAGCTGAAAGAACAGGTCAAAGAAAATCTTGCACTGAAGAACGCAAGCAAGACGACAAAGAAAATCCGCGTTGAGAAATATCTTCCAGCAACAAAGGAACATAAGTATCTCGTTCTTGCTGAAGGTGATTCGGCCGTTGGTGGTATCTCCGCCGTACTTGGTCGGGAACAGTTTGGATTCTTTCCTCTCAAAGGTAAACCCCTCAATGCCTTTGAGGCGGCGACAAGGAAGATCGTTGAGAATGACGAAATCAAATCTATTCGTGATATCCTTAACCTAAATCTAGTCAAAGATAAACAAGACGAACTTCGTTATCAAAATGTTCTCCTCACCACCGACCAAGATGCAGACGGTATACACATTCGTTCGCTGCTTCTAGGTTTCTTCCATCGCTTCTCTCCTTCCCTCGTCAAGTCTAACCGCATCAAGTACATGCGAACGCCCCTCATTGCCCTTAAAAAGAAAGACAAGATCGTTCACTACTTCTTTGACTTCAATGCATATAATGATTGGCTATCAAAGAACTCCACGAACGGCTTTGAAATCAAGTACTATAAAGGGTTGGGTAGCTTCCGTGGACCAGAATTGAAGGAGTTGATTGTCCGCGAAGGCATTGACCATTTCATCCAGGACTTTGAGTTTGATGATGATGCTGCTACATCAATAAAGAATTGGTTAAGCGCTACGACCGTCGATGAGAGGAAGAAAGTACTCAGAGGAAATGCCTTCGTTATCGACGCAATGTAATTGACATCTCTCCAACTCTTTGATATAATAGGAGTCTTGATGAAACAAAGATTAACTGAAGAAATGGCCAGGAGAGTTTATGATGAACTGATCGATGCTGCTGGAGCAAATCCTGTAGACAAAGATTATTTCATCTGGGCACTCAGTAATAAAGACCCGTTTTCACGATGGGTAATCATGAATAGCCGATTCGGTAAGTCTGTTAATTTTTGGAATGTCAATCATCGATTGTATGTTACAGTCGGTCATCTATCTGTCAGTGAAGCAAACGAGAAAATACTCCATGAACTAAATGAACGACTACAATTAATCAACGATAAAAGAAACGGAGAAAAAGAAAATGGCAAAACTTACAATGGATGCAAAGAAGATAGCAGTCAATCGTTTAACCGCGGCGGTGTTTGCTGAACGCACGGCGGCACTTGATAAAATTAAGATTGAATTTTCGCATCGACTGTATGCGATCCTTACCGAGAATAAATCACAGGAAGTTCTTACCAAAGATATACCACTATCCTTCCGTAGCACATCTTGCACTTTTGATTGTCATCTTGAGGGCAGGAGTGTTAGTGGAAATATGGGAGATGAACGCGTCATCGTACCCCGCGATAACCGATTCAACACGGGATCAATTCCATTAGAGCAACAGCAGGCATTAGTGGTCGAGTATGTTGATATCACCGCTGACTATAAGAGCATCAGCAAAGACATGGATAGTTTTCGGTGGTCGCTCAATAATGCCATCAGAAATAAAACCACTCACAAGTCTGTAGTCGATGATTACCCGCAACTCGAACAGTACCTTCCATCAGACAACCTTCCAGCGAAATCATGCGGAACTGTAATTGATCTTCCGACCATGATTGAAGAGATGCAAAATAAACGTCCTTAAGGAGAACACATGAAACAAAAACTTAAAGCGGTAAAGGAATTCTTTTCTTTTCTGATTGACATGATGACACTACCGTTTCGATATGCATTTGATATCGGCGGGGAAAGATCGAACGACGGATGGGGTTTCGTGGGAATGATGGCGTTTTGTATCTTCATCATTGAGGTGCTCGATGTCATTGTGCTTGTTTTACTCTATAAATTGTATTTTGGGAGTTAACGTTTGAAAATCACCGACTTCTTTACAAATGAACATTCTCAGTTTTCACAGTATGATCTTTATCGGTCAGTTGCTTGTTATGTAGATGGCCTAAAACCTTCCTCCAGAAAGGTGATCCATACGGTACTGCGGAACAATATTACTTCACCGATTAAAGTCAGCCAGTTGATGTCTAAGGTTGCTGAATGTCTACACCCAGATACGCTGATTAACATTGAAGGCGAACTTATAACCGTCAAAGAATTGATTGGTAAAAATTTTGATATTCAATCATTTAATGAAAACTCTAAACAGTGGGAATTAGATGAATGTTTGGATGTATTTGTTACCAAACAGAGCGACGAATTTATTGAGATCGAGTTGGTGAACGGTGAAACATTCAAGGTGACGCCGAATCATCCGATAAGAACGATTTCTGGTTGGAAGCGGGCCGATGCTCTTACAGCGGACGATGAAATAGTTTCGTTAGTGTAATTTACGATTTTTCACCATGAAGATATAAATACCTTTAAACGGAGGTATCTTCATGGTGATACAAGATAAACCACATTCGTATTTAATTACACATTTACAGACAGGCGATCGTTATGTTGGAATAGTATTAAAAAGAGGGAAGACATTATTTGACAGATTTGAAGAACATATGACGAGAAGAGGCGCCCTTGGTTTTATTCCTTATCTTGAAGATGGTTTTTCGAATGACGATTTTTCCATATCTCTAATCAGTTATTATGATTCTAGGTATGAGGCTGGTAAAGATGAAACGAGATTAATCAAATCGTTAAAACCAGAAATTAATAACAACTGTGGTGGTAGTTATGACTGGGTGCACTACAAACTTCGCGGTTTTTGTTGGTTATCTTTTAGCGGACTTCGCCGCAAAATAAACAGCACACCAATTCAACGTAGAATAGATTCTTTATCTTTTACTCAATACGAGAATGATTTTGATTATGATGGTCGTCATAACCGTGGTGGAGAATATGTAATTCTGTTAAACAGATTCGGTAGGGACCACACAAAAATTTTAAGTAATGATAATTGGAAGAATGGTAGAAAAAAATATAAACAAAGAATGAACAAAAAAGAATTTACTGATGCTGAAAAATTGTCATATAGTAAAAGAGATGCAATGGTTAAGAATATATGGGAAGGCCGCGACGAAACCACCAGAAAAACAATAGCAGCGAATGGTTTATCAATAATGAATGCAAAAATTTGGGCCTGTGAACATTGTGGGTTCATAACAACAAAAGGTAACTACGGGAGATGGCATGGAGATAAATGCAAGCATAAAAATAAAGTCAATTAAAAGAATAAAGTTAGAAAAACCAATTGACGTATATGATCTTCATGTGAAGAAAAATCATAATTTTCCTATTGGTAAATCTGGAATTTGTGTTCACAATTGCACACAATACTTACACGGTGAGCAGAGTCTCGGTGGCGTCATCTGTGGATTGGCCCAAGATTTCGTCGGAACGAATAACATTACGCTGATGATTCCCGATGGAACGTTCGGCTCTCGTTTGAAACCGGCCCCGTCTGCAACTCGTTACATCTTCACCTACAAGGCTCCTGTCTTTAATCAAATTTTCAATAAGGATGACATCCCGCTTCTCACCGAGCAGGTTTTCGAGGGAGATGTCATTGAGCCGAGATTCTTTGTTCCGACCTTGCCACTCATTCTCATCAACGGCTCAGAAGGTATCGGTTCTGGTTGGTCACAGAAGATTCTTCCTCGCGATTCTAAGGAGGTTACCAAACACATTCGTAATTATCTGAAGAATGGAAAATTGCCACAACGGATTGCTCCTTATTATAAGGGCTTTAACGGTGTGATTGAATACGAAGCAGAGAAGAACCGTTGGTTGATTAAAGGTGACTTTGAGAAAGTCAATCGGACCACACTTCGTATTACAGAACTACCGATCGGATATGACCTCGATAAGTATGTCAAAGTGTTGACAGAACTTGAAGAGAAAAAGGTCATCCGGGATTTTGATGACCTTTCTAATCCAGGAAATAGTAAGTTTGAATTCATCGTTAAGGTTACAAGCGAATTCATTGATCGTGATAAAGAGATCGTGCTCAATGATCTCAAACTCATCAAACGAGTAACAGAGAACTTCACATGTCTTGACGAGAACAACATGGTCCGCGAGTTCAAGTCTGATATTGAGATTCTTGAAGACTATTGCAAAATTCGTCTTCGGTATTATCAGCTCCGTAAAGACTCAATTCTTGATAAACTTACGAATCAGATTACAGTTGCCCAAGCAAAGTATCAATTCATCGGTGACGTTCTTGATAAGGCGATCATCCTCGAACGCCGCAGGAAAGACGAAATCATTACACAGATCCAAGCTCGGGGATATGACGAGGTAGAAGGATCATACGCTTATCTCATCAACATGCCACTGCACTCTCTATCAGAAGATACGATGTCTGAATTAAAGAAAAAGTGGCTTGAGCATTCTGAAGAATATAAAGTAGTTGCCGATACGTCTCCTGGTCAATTCTGGGAAGACGATCTCAAGGAAATAAAATGAAGATGATTTTTGGCCTCAAAGATAAAGTTGGGCGATCAATCACCGCCGAGTTAACAGATGAAGGTAAACTCTCGGTGTTAATTGAATATAGAGGTGTGATGAACGAAACGGATGTTCGCGACACATTTCAACGTCTTGGTTGGGTACTTGAAACAGAGTGTACCGATAAACTTTTAACCCTTCACTAGGAGAACATTTAAATGACAGAAGCACAAGTTGTTTCACCGAAAAGAGAATTGAGCGCCGAAGAGCGTTATGAACAAATTTTGGCCGATCTGATGGCACAAGGAATGACGCCCCGCAAAGCAAAGCGTTATCTCGCCGCTCATACCAGGCGTGTCATTAAGAAGATTCATCGGCGTGTTGATAAAGTGAAGGCTACCGCAAAGAAGGCCGGTTATAAAGAACCGACCCGTGAAGAATTGCTCGGCGAAGAGAATGTCGAACTTGCAGAAGATGTTCCGCTATTGACCGACGATGTTCTTGAAACACAACAGGGACCCCTGTAATTTCCATTGACATTGTCTCGCTGATTTGTTAAAATAGACGAATCAAATGACGGAGAATCTTTATGCCTGTTGGACCCGGATTATTTTTAGAAGTCAATAGATCTCATCTGCTTCACGGTATTGACTATATCGATAGCATGCTTAAGATGGCTGCTAAAAGCAAGAATATCGATTATATGTCAGTAAATAAAGTCAAAATCCCATTAAGAGATTTTTTTAATATGGGAGAGTTGAACGAGATCATATTTGCATATGAGAAGGCTGGGTGGTCAAAGGTCGAATATGAATCCGGTCATAAATTTCTACCCGAAGGTTTTTACGGTCAGCTTGTATTCTCGGCTAAGAAATGAGATAGTGTTAAAATGAAAAAATCAGATCATCTATTAGATACAGCAAATGCGGAACTCGATGCAATGGTCAAGGAAGTAACAAACGAATTCTTGACCGATAAATTTCTTGGTCGATGTTGGCACGATTGGCAAGATTTACATAAATGTAAGGGTGGACAAGAAGAGTATAATGTCTATCTTTATAAGTGTTCTAAATGTGGTGAAGTTGGAGAGGATCATGAGTATGGGCATTCATGTTTCAATGACTCGCCCGACCTCTTCACCTGGGATGGTTTTGGTCTGCTCTGGGATAAAGTACAAGGAAAGAAATGGTTCCCCGATTTCTGGACAGCTAATATGGAAATGGCATGGAGTAAACCACACTCTATTATCAATCGCCTCACCTTTCCAACGATCTTAATGAACTACATAAAGAAGGAGAACCTATGCCCGTAGGACCTGAAATATTTGAGCGCCTTCGTGAGCCGATCCTTGGAAACACACTGAGGATTATTGACGGTAAGTTGAAGGATTGTGCAAGAAACAATCAACTCATCGGAGAGTCCGTTGACATCATTCTCCCCGACAACCTAAACATGACCGAGCGTAAAGAGGTTGTTAGATTATACGTTGATGCCGGTTGGTCGAAAGTTGAATGTAAAACATGGGCGGACACGCAACTCCGCTCTGGTACTATTATGTTCACATTTTGGAAATAAACAATGCAAATACTTTTATCACCAGAAGAATATGCGGCACTAGTTCCAAAGGAGAAGTTTGATAAACTCCAAGTTGCTAACGATGAACTCCGAAAGAAGTTTCTCGAAGCAAAGAACTTCATCTGCATCCATGAATTTTCTTCGTCACATACTTATTGTACCCAATGCCCGCTTTATCCGACTGAACTTAATTCCCTCAGTATCGAAATGCTTGGTTATCTCTGCCCCTTCAATAAGCAACTCCCGAAGTAAATCAAATTCCGTTAACATCATAATGTAATGTGTAGCCTTCTTAACTGAGGGCTACTATACACTCGTCTCTTTTGGAGGTATGCCATGGACATGTTCAATATGGCAAAGCAAAATCGTATTCTTGAAATTCAGGTTGGTTCACGTCTCTACGGAACGTCGAATGATGATCCGACCAAAGGCAAGTTGTCTGACACGGATTACTCTGGTGTGTTCGTAGCCGATCTCTCTTGTTACATTGGATTTAACCATGTAGAGGAGGTTGACTTTTCGAAGATCAGTAAACTCGAGAATGGTCAGAACGCCCCAGATGCAATTGATAAGAAGTTGTATGAAGTGAAGAAGTTCCTTCGTTTGGCGATGGATAACAACCCAAACATCATTGAGCATGTTTTCGTCAATGAAAAGAACATTGTCTATTCAAATCATTGGGGCAAAGAGATTCTTCGTTATGCAAAATTATTTCCGCATAAAGGATGTTTTGAGAAATTCATCGGTTATGCAACCTCACAGAAGCACAAGATGATTATCAAACGTGATAACATGGAGTTCATTGAGGCGGCAATCGAGTTCTTTTCTAAACAAGACCCCAAATCTCTAATGGCAGAACACAAACAAATGTTCGGTTTGTGTAAGTTTAAATTCAACAACAACCATGTTACGATTGGCGACATGGCGATTCAATTGAACATCAATGTCAAGCGGGCATTGGAACAATTGAATGAACGTAAAGACAAATTTGGTAGTCGCCATGAGCTCGTATCAAAGCATGGTTACGATACGAAATTTGCATCGCATCTTATTCGTTTATTGAAGGAAGGAGAAGACCTTCTCAAGTATGGTGAATTGACGTTCCCACTGCCACAGGCCGAGCTTATTCTTGACATCAAGCAGGGTAAATACTCTGTAGAAGAAGTTATGCATATGGCAACAATGACCGAGGATGACATGCGATGCGCGCTGAACGAATCAAAGCTACCAAGTGGTCCTCGTGTATGGAACATCGAACAATTATTGCTTCAGATCATTCGTGGACATCATAATTTTTAAGGAGGATTGTATGATAACTATTATTTTTATCGTAAACGGTGTTGATGTCCACATTGAGGCCGACGGAAATCAACCGCTATCGGTAGCCAGGAACCTTGCTCTCACTGAGTCAAATAATACCGGGCGACCGATGGATGAATGGGAAGTTCATAATGACGAAGGTGTCTTACTTGATCCCTTGAAGACGCCAATTGAGCTTAACATACAAAACGCTGATAGATTATTTCTAAATCTCAGCGTCGGGTGCGGCGGACATAACTGATGCCAAAGATTAAATGCTCTGCTAATGATTGTTTACACCACAAACATGGTACGTGTTGGGTAACTGAAGATACCACTATTGATATTTCTCTAGACGATGGCCATGCGGTGTGCCTTGACTATTCTCCCGTCACAAACCGCGAGTATGTGTTAATCACCGGTAAAGAAAGGGAAACAACAAAATGAAACCGAGCATTTACCTAGCAGGACCGATTACTGGGTTACATTATTCAGACTCTATTGGCTGGCGAGATCGTGCGGCCGCTGCCTTCAAAGATAGTGGTATCGTGTGTTTCTCGCCACTCCGGGCAAAGAGTTATCTACGACCGACAAACGGCGATCCCAACTTAATGCAAGATGTCATAAAGGATACATATGAAGAACATGTTCTATCGTCACAGCGCGGAATCTTCGGTCGTGATTATCATGATGCAACGAAACGAGATCTTATTTTTGTTAACCTTCTTGGCGCCGATCGCATCAGCATAGGCACCGTCATGGAGATGGCATGGGCGTTTCAAGCAAATGTACCAATTGTGCTTGTCATGGAGAAGACCGGATATCCCCACGAACACGCTATGCTCCGCGAGACTTCATATTTTCGTACAGATGATTTTGATGAGGGCGTTCATATTGCAAAAACAATTCTTCTACCAGTTCCGCATTAACTATTGACATACATCATCATTTAGTTTAAAATAGCGGTCCAATCAATCAACCACAACTAAAAGGAGCAACACAAATGAAATTTTCTGACACAGAACTCGGCATTCTCAAAAACTTTGCCGGCATCAATCCTTCAATGGTCATCTATCCTGACCGCCTTGAAGTCATCAACAATACCAAGACGATTGTTGGGAAGTATAAGTTCGACAATCCCTACGGATTTGACTCTTTCGGTATTTATGAAGTGACAGAGTTGCTTCAGGCCGTCGGTGCCTTCAAGGATGCGGACATTGATGTTCAGACAAAACGTCTTGTCATTAAAGATGGTGGAGCAAAGATCACCTATTACACCACACCGTCTGAACTCTGCCCCAATGTCCCGGACATTGATAAGAAGTTTGCTACTGTTGATTGCGAGCTTGACTTCTCTTTGCCCGCCGAAAAGCTTGCAACGATCTTCAAGATGGCATCTGTCCTGAAGGCGGAGTTTGTTTTCTTCGAGACCGACGAGAAAGACAACGGCATTCGTATCACTGTTGCCAAGGAAAAGGATTCGACAGCAAACGCATTTGACATCGTCATTCGCGAAGGCATCCGTTCCAACACTCTCGGTAAAGGTGTCATCAAGATGGCCGTCTCCGAACTCAAGATTCTTCCGGGTGACTATGATGTCAAAATCTCTTCAAAGAAAATCACCAAATGGGGCTCTTACACCGGCGTTGAGTATTACATCGGATGTAATGTCATTTAATTTGTAGTGGTAGTAATTGAATAGGGCAACCCGAACAAATTAAGGTTGCCCTATTCAATTCATAAAAAAATTAATGAAAGAGGACGAGGAATATGGAGAAGATTGGCACAAGTTCGCTTTGGGTTGAACGTTATCGACCACAGACAATGAATGATGTGATTGCACCAGCAACAGTTCATAAATTGTTCAAAGAAATTAAGAAAACCAATGAAGTACCGAACCTAATGTTTTATGGTTCGGCGGGGCTCGGCAAGACCTCGTCGGCAAAAGCAATCGCCAACGAAATGGGGATGGACCTGCTCTACATCAACGGTTCTCTTCAAACGCAAGTTGAGGTTATTCGTAATGATGTTATGCAATTTGCATCTACGAGTTCGCTGATGGGTGGAAAGAAACTTGTCATCCTTGACGAGATGGATCGTATGTCAGGAAATGCACAAGACTCCATCAAAGTTCTCATGGAACAGATGGAATCAAATGCTCGTTTTATTATCTGCACAAACAACCTTCAGAAAATCATTGACCCTATCCACTCTCGTTGCCAAATGATTTCTTTCAACTATGGACCCAAGGTTCAGGATGAAATCATGTTGAACTACTTCAAAAGAGTATGCTTCATTCTCGAGAACGAAAAGGTTGAATATGACAAGCAATCAGTTGCAACCCTCGTAAAGAACTTCTTCCCTGACTTCCGCAAAACAATCGGCGCACTTCAAAAATTCTCAAGTATGAATGACGGAAAGATCACGGCATCGGTTCTTGCTGTTAGTGACAATTCCTATATGTCCGAACTGATCCCAGCGATGAAGGCCGGTAAGTTTGCAACCGTTCGTAAGTTGTGTACTGAAATTGATACAAGTTCTTTCTATACGACCTTCTATAAGGAAATTGATAGTCATATTAAAGACGTATCGTTGCTAGACATCATTCCAATCCTCGGACAGTATAACTATCAGCATTGTTCATGTGTTGACTCAGAGGTCAATCTGGTTGCTTGTGTCACCGAGATCATGAAGGTCGCACAATGGAAGTAAATTAGATTCGATTAATTTCCCACCCCTCACAATTAGCGGTCGATGGATCTTTGAGTTTTCTTTTAAATTTTATGATTCCATGGCCCGCATGTCTAATCATGGTTGTGAATGGTAGTTTGTTTTCTAAACAGAATGCAGAAAGTTCGCCATGTAATTCAAATGTTTCTCCTGATGGCGATGTTAAAAGAAAGTCTCCCGCCTTTGGATTATTTTTGCCTTTAGCAAGGCCCTTAATCTTTCTTACTTCTGACATTTTTCTTTTATGTTCATCGCTTTTTGGTCTCTGCATTTTATCAATATGTTCTTTTGATCCAAACACGGCCCTGTTAGGATTTCTTGCCTGAATACGTATTGTTCTTATTTGTTTTTGTTTTGTTGTTCTTATTTGTTTTGGTGTTCTTGGTTTCTTTATTATAATTGAATATCGTTTAATTTGGGCGAGTTTCATGTTTGCTTTGTGTTCTTCTGACCATATTCTTCCCTTATTACTTTTAGACACCTTAGAATATATTTCTGATTTCATTGGGTGTTGGGAATTCGTATCTCCTCCATCCCCACCCATAGTCATATTATAACCACAACAATCAGGGAGTCCCAAATATGTGTGATATTTCTGAATATAAAAACATTCCATTTCATTGAGCATTTCAACGGGACCTTCATAAAGTGTTTCATATATAAAGTTTTCTCTACCATGTTTTTGTATAGCACGATAAAAAACTCTCGTTGGTGAATTTTTTAATGCATTTTGAAAATGACCCTCGATATATGAATCTATATCTTGTTTTGTTTTTCCGATATAAGATTTATTGTTTATCGTACACGTTACTTTGTATATAAAACCGTTCATATAAATTCTCCAAAAATAAATTTTAATTTTATTTATAAAATCATAAAGAAGTAAGGTGAAAAATTATGGCAGCAAAAGGACTATTCGATTACCTCAATGCAATCAACAAAAAATCCCTCCCAAAAGATGAAGACAAATCGACATTCGTCAAAGGCTTCTCCCCGTTCATAATTAATCGTTTTATGTCATGCGAACCTAGCTTCGTATTCTTAGCAAATGCAATGAATATGAACTACGGCTATACACCAGAAATGGTCTTTGACTTTTATTATCTCGGTGTCCCAAAGAATAATAAGTTCATAAAGTACAATGCTAAAAAGGAAAAGGCTGAGAAGACAATTCAGTACCTCATGGATTGGTTCAAGGTTAACACTGACACTGCAAAGCAGTATGCGACTGTTATCTCCGAAGAAGAACTTGGAACTATAACTGAGTATTACGAAAATAGAGGAAGAAAATAAAGGAGAAATGAAAGATGATTCGTTATTCAAAGGTTAGAGATGTTAAAGATATCGAACGCGGTACCCCAAAGTCAGCAGGATTAGATTTCTTCGTTCCTAATGACGTAATGACGATTACACTTGAAGGTGGTGAACGTGCCCTGATTCCTTCAGGCATCCGTGCACAAATTCCCGAAGGCCATGCACTGATCTTCTTCAACAAGTCGGGAGTCGGTTCAAAATTCGGCCTTGACATTCTTGCATGTGTTGTAGATGAAGATTATCAAGGAGAAATCCACCTCAATGTTGTTAACACCGGCAACGATACGGTCTACATTGGGCCGGGAATGAAACTCGTACAAGGGGTTCTTATCCCAGTACTTTATTCTAAACCTATGTTAGTTTCTGATGGTGAACTTTTTACTAGCGAAACAGAACGCGGGGCGGGTGGTTTCGGTAGCACCAATAAGGAAGGTTAATCATATGAAGAAAGTCATTGTTATTAATGGCCCAGCGAGGGTTGGAAAAGATACATTTTGCGAAATGTGTATCAAGTATGCCGCCGAGCATTATAATATTCCGGGTTTTAACATCTCTTCTGTTGATCGTGTGAAAGAGGCCGCGATGACTCTCGGGTGGGATGGGGTGAAGGATGAGATTGGTCGCAAGTTTCTCGCTGATCTCAAAGACCTCTCCACTAAAGCATATGATGGACCAATGAACTATATGCTGAATGTCCTTCAAACAAACCAACGTGGGATTTTCTTCTTTCATATCAGAGAACCAGAAGAAATTGCTAAGTTTGTTGAAAAAACCGGAGCAACGGCGGTCTGTGTGAAACGTGATGTTGTTGAACAATTCATGAATCGTGCAGATGCGAATGCATACAATTACAAATATGATGTCACTATAATGAACGGCGGAAAACTTAAACATCTTGAGAAGGCCGCCGCCCAGTTCGTAGATATGCTGTTTGGTTAATGATTGACATCGGGGAGCTGTTGTGATATAATAACTCCCCAAGTTAATTCAACACGAGAGGTATTAAATGGCAAAGAGTTATCTGAATGTTACACAAGTCGGTAGAGATGTCATCTATCATCGCTACATTGAAGACGGTGAACGAAAGGAAGAACGAATCAACTTTCGTCCGTTTCTTGGTGTAGACGCATCTCCGGGTGCAAAAACAAGTTTCACTACGATCCACGGAAAACCAATTGAGCATCGAGTCTTCGAAAGTATTTCCGAGATGCGAAATTGGAAAAAGGAAAACGGTGATTACATTGATATTCACGGCGACATTAGTCCGCTGTATCAATTCATCGCATTGAATTATCCAGGGCAGGTTCTCCCTCAGATGAATCATATGCGTATCTTTAACCTTGACGTGGAGGTACAGTGCACGAAGGGTTTCCCAAAACCCGAAGATGCAGCTTGGCCGATATCCGCATTGACTGTTGAAGAAATCATCAGTGGAAAAATCACAGCATTCGGCTATAAAGAAAATTACATCCCAACAGAAGATGATGTTACTTATATCTTCTGTGAAGACGAAAAGGATTTGATTATCAAGTTCGTTGATTTCTGGTCGTCTGCGTATCCTGATATCTACACCGGGTGGAACACTGAGGGATTTGACATACCATACATCGTCACTCGTATCAACAAGATTATGCCGACGAATTATGTTCTTCAACTTTCACCGATTCGGAAAGTATCGGCGCATAAGTATACCGACAACTTTGGTAACGAGCAGATCGGTTACTCAATTGAGGGCATCGTTCATTATGATTACAAAAACCTCTATGAGAAATTCTGTGTTGAACCAAGAGAACAGAAGTCTCTGTCATATATTGCAAAAGTTGAATTAGGCGATGACAAGTTAGACTATGACGGGCCACTGAACGAGTTGTATGAAAATGATTTTCAGACATACATGTCATACAACATCAAAGACGTTCGGTTGGTGACAGCGATTGATAAGAAGCGTAACTATCTTGCACTTGCTATCACGATGACCTACATGGCGAAATGTGATTTCAAGGACGTCTTTGGTACAGTTGGTATCTGGGATGCATATCTCTACAACATTCTGCTGTCAAAAAAGATTCTTGCCCCACCGAAGAAATCAAACATCAAAGGTCAGTTCCCTGGTGGATTCGTTGAGGACCCAAGACGTGGCCTTAACTACTGGGTTATGGTACGAGATATCGCATCTTCATATCCAAACTCTATCATCACATATAACATGTCTCCAGAGACAATTGTTGATGAATCAATTCTACCAGATGAACTCAAGAACATCGCCATGCAGTTCGGTAATATTGAAAGCTGTCTTGACCCCGATGTTCTTATGGAAAGAGTACAACCCGTCTTGGACAGATATGATGTCTGTATGGCACCAAACGGAACATTCTATCGTCGTGACAAGATCGGATTCATTCCAGAAATCGTTGCTGAAATTTTCGCTGGTCGTAAAGGTGCAAAGAGATCAATTAAGGAACTTGATGTATTAGAGAAGACACCTGACATTAAGAACCAAATTGCTTCACTTGATGCAATTCAGGGAGCATTTAAGGTATTCATGAACAGTCTTTACGGTGCGATGTCAAACGAATGGTTTAGATATTTTGACCTTCGTATCGCCGCCGCCATTACATCAGCAGGTCAGACATCCGTTCGTGGTGCTGCAAGATACATTGAAAAGAAACTCCCGGATGTCAAAAACATTTACACAGACACCGACTCCGTTTTCCTTGACATGGTTCCGACTCTTAATAAACGTTTTGGGGATGAACTACCAGACAATGAAACGGTCGTACACTTCCTGTTGAAATATAGTGACATGGTTCTTGATCCTGTCCTCAAGGAGTTCTTCAACAAGTTGACGGATGGTCTTAACACAAAACAGAAGACTCTGACGATGGAGCATGAATCTATCTCAAACGTCTGCTTGTTCCGTGAAAAGAAAATGTATGCCATGCGGTTGCTTGAGAACGAAGGTACATTCTACTTCGACAAAACGAAACTGAAGATCAAAGGCATCGAAGTGGTGCGGACATCAACACCGCAATTTGTTCGTGATGCCCTTAAACGAACACTTGAGTTAATCTTCGAAACGGCCGATCAGAAAGCCGTTAAGGATTATCTTGATTCACAACATGTTATCTTCAAGACATTGCCATTTGAGAAGGTTGCATTCCCTCGTGGTGTCAACGAATTCAACAAGTACATTGGTCAAACGAAAGGTGTTCCGTTAGCACCAAGAGCCGCCATTGTCTTTAACAAATTCGTTAAGATGATGAATCTTGAAGATAAGTATCAACTGATACACGAAGGCGATAAAGTTAAATACTGCTATCTCAAAGAACCAAATCGAGTTGGCTCTAATGCCATTGCTTGTTTAGATAAGTTCCCCGTTGAGTTTGATCGAATGTGTCCGATTGATTATGACCTTCAGTGGGAGAAGGCTTATATGAATCCAATGGAGAAGATCTTTGAACTGATCGGTTGGTCAATGAATAATAAAGCAGTCAGTTTAGAAGATTTTTTCTCCTAGCAGTATTTTTTAATTGACATAGCCTCTTGATGATTGTATTTTGCATCTGCGAATTACAATTCATCAGGAGGCTTTTTAATGTCACTTGAAAAAACATTTGGTGTTTTGCGTTTTGAGATTAAGCGAGATGATAATGATCAAGATTTTGGTGGGATTTATACTTCTCGTTGCCACCATGACGAAGTTCGATCTTATATGTCCAACAGCCCCCATATTTTTGCCCACCCGGAACCATACCGTGATATGCTCAGTGATATGGAAGAAGATGACTTTTGTGGATTTATTTCACCACAGCAGCTTTTCGATTGGTTCTATCCGAAGGATGTCATGTTCTTTAGTAGAGTCGGTGGGGTTTTTCTTAGTCAATACGAAACCGATATTGCTCCGCGGGTTGGGCAGATGCAGACTCTTTTCAAAAAGAATGAATCGACCCTTAAACATCGATGCCAACTAGGATGTATGTTGGGTCAGCACCAAAAAGATATGGAAGAGGAATAAAGTTGTTGACAAGTGATGATAAATGTTATAAAATAAACACTTTGTCGATGATTGCCTTTAAGGAGAACAATGAAGAATAAAATTAGAGAATTCTTGAAGACGTTGAGTATTGAGGAAATCAATATGATACCGTCATTGATCACCGAAGGATTAAATGAACGCCTTCTCGCCGACCTTCAACCCGGAATGGATGTTATCACTCTCTGTTCTGGTTTCAGTTGTGGTGCGGGTCGCAGGTGTAAATTCATGGGTTTTGTAAAACAAGGGGAACCGACTGACCGTGATTCTGTTTGGGGCGATGATTACGCCACATTCGGTGACGGTCATCGTGTTCAGTGGTTAGTAACACCAGATAAATTGAGTTCCAAGATCAAAATTTATCTCACTAACAAAGAAAAGGAGTAACATCACGTATGCTGTCAAAACAAATCAGTAGTCCAAAAGTCGGTCTCATCGTACAAGGTCGCAACGGAATTCGGGAGGTCGTGCGGGTCTTTGACGGGATTAGCACAAACAGAGTTCCAACCCATTTCATCGATTACAAACAGAACGGCGTTGTCAAGTGCATCAGTCGCGAGTCATGGCAGGATTGGTGCCGCAAGAACAACGTCAACATCGTTTCCCAAAAGATTTCGGTCAATCCGACGACAATCAAGGAGTTCACCGACCCGGCTCAGATAAAAACGGCCCCGATTGGTATGGGTACCGGTGCTAAGAAGACGCACATTGCATTCTGTCTTGATGAGAGCGGTTCTGTTGCAACCATTAAGCGTGCACTTATTGCGGCCTACAACATCAATGTGGTCGGCATCCGCAATGCTGTCATGAATGAGGGACAGGAAGCGACAATGTCGGCATATGCTTTCGGCGATCGCTATCTCAAGCATCGTACCATTTATGAAGGAGTCCAGGTTCAAACGGTTCGCAGTCTCAATGACAATGATCTTAAACCCTCAGGGATGACCCCTCTGTTCGATTCCGTTCACCGCGCCATCCGCGCACTCGAGAAACTTGACGACGGTAATCCTGATACTGTTTTCATCATCACAGCCGTAACGGATGGTGATGAAAATGATTCGCGTAGTCCCGGTGTCGCCGAGACACAGCGTCTTATTCAAGAAAAGGTCGGCTCTGATCGTTGGACCTTCACCTGGCTGGTTCCCAATAAGTACGTTAACTCATTTTGCAGTAAATATAAAATCAACCGCGGCAATATTCTTCCCTGGGATGAAACCAGCGATATGGGAACCGAGCAGGCTTTCCAAACAAACACCGAGGCATATTCCTCATTCTTTTCCGCCCGTTCGGCCGGCGCTAAATCGACCAACACCTTCTATTCCAATGTCGCCAATGTCTCCAAGGAAGAGGTTAAACAGAAACTCGTTGATATTACTAGCGAGGTCTGCATCCTTCCGATCAACTCCACCGTCGAGATTGCGCCGTACATCGAAAGCGTTACTCGTAAAGCCTTCGTCAAAGGCAGTGCATTTTACATGCTCATGAAGGCCGAAAAGGAAGTTCAGGATTACAAAAAGATCGTCATTCGTGATCGTACCACCAAACATGTTTATACCGGTGGCGGTGCTCGCCAACTCCTCGGACTCCCTGCTTTCGGAACCGTCCGTCTTGTTCCCGGTGACCACGGTGACTTCGATATTTTCATCCAATCGACTTCGCTGAATCGCAAACTGCTGCCCGGTACCTTCGTCCTTCACTGGCCGACCGTGCGTTAACAAAGAACATTGGCGGTGCTGATATTATCAGCACCGCCAAATCATGAAAGGAACTAATTAATGAAAAAAACGTCCAAGGCTAATTTCGTAGTCCTTCTCGGTATTGCAGCAATTATGAGCGGTTGTGGGGCAAGTGCTGCGGAGAAGCAGCGGGCATTGGTGTTCGTGAAGACGACACCGCCATCACCAAGAACACCAGTCGCTATGTACCCCACCTCTTTCGTTAAGGAGACAAAATGAAACACTTTATTCTTTCGGTCATTCTCGTTCTCTCCCTTGTCTCTTCTGCATGGTGCTTGGGAGCAGAAACTGTTAGTTCGGCAGGATTCGGCGACTTAACCGTCGAGCAGCAGGCCGATGTATTAAAAAACATTGCATCGATGAAGGCTGCTTCTGTTACAGCAAAGACAGAACTATCAACAGCAAAGCAGGCCGAGGAATGGGTTGATCTCGGACAGAAAGTTGGTAGTGCTCTCGGTGGCGCAGCAAGAGAACTTGGTGTTGCGGCGAATGATTTTGTGAAGACACCGGTCGGCAAGATGGCGATGTTCATCATCATCTGGAAATTTGCGGGTCACAGCGTCGTCATGGTCTGTGCCGGATTTATAATTCTTATCTGTGGCATTTCTGTCATTACTTACTGTATGCGGCGATCTAACCCATCCATCGTTGAATATGAAGCAAGTGGCCGAAAAATTTTCGGGTTTGAATTACGGACAGTTAAAAAGAGAAATAAACCAGCAGTAGATAATATTCTCGGGTGGGTTCTTTTGTATGGGTGTGTTCTCGTTGCATCCGTGATCCTCTTTGCCAACGCATAATAACCGCTTCACTTTAGATCGGATGACATCATGACAACATTCATATTCATAATGATGATTGTGTGGACAATGGTTCATCTTTATGTGACACCATCAAATTATGGCCCGATTGAAGGTATTTTGAACAACCTATTATATCATGGCAGTTTGCTTATTGTTATAATCTGTTGGGTATTATTGATGTTCTTTTACAAATATCTTTAAGAGAGCGAGTGAGATCATGGAATTATCTTCAACAAAAGCAAAAGCAATTATTTGGATGGCAAAAATGAATTTCCAAAAGGCCGTCGATGACTACAGCAAAGTCAGGGAAGAGATTGCCGGTATTGAAATAAGACGAATGATATATGATGCCAACAACAGAGATGATGGATTTGGTCCGGTGAGCAATCGTCCTGATGTCAGCCAATACCTCAAGGACAAAGAAGTTCAAATGCTTGAGAAAAAGAAAGAGGCCGAAGCAATCTACGATTATGCCATCGAAGTCTTTCTCTTGAAACTGGATGACAAATGAAAAAGCTTGATACACTAATCCACTTCTTCGATGACCCTTGTGATGATCTTCTCATCAAGGTTAACCCCGTCATTGACTACACCGTCAGGGCGCTATGTGTTGAACCTTATGAAGCTCATCCCAAGGGTTGTCCGAATGTTGGGAAGTGCGATCGGTGTCCACCAGAAGCACCACTGTTCGATCGTTTCTTTGATACATCAAAGCCGATCTATGCAATCGTCAATGAGTTCGATCTTGGTTCACATGTTGAGCGACTGAGAGTGAAGCACCCCGATTGGAGTGAAAGACAACTACGATGTGTTCTCTATTGGCAGGGAACAGCAAGGAAACAACTCAGGGAGAAAATCGGATACGCCCTTGCTTCTGAGAAATGTCAAGGATATGTTGCAACATGGTGTCCCGAAGGAATGGGTGTTAATGTTTCTGAGACTCTCGTTGAGGTTGGTATTCATCTCGAATGGCCCCCAACAAAAATCGCCCGGCAGGTTGCCTTCGTCGGTGAAAGGGCAAAGTGATGGAATTCTTTACTGATGAACTGATTAAACTGAAAGAGCAAGAACGTGTTATCAAGAGACAACACCTAGACATCGAGGAAAAGATTCGGGCGATAGAGGATTTAAATTACCTCATAAAGACGTTTGGTATTGTCTGTGATTTCTTACCTCCATCTTTAGAGGACTGGACCCACTTTGAACACATGTTCGAACGTTATGACGGAACAACACTTATCATCAATTATGATCGCCGTTGGGTTGGTTTTCATGAGTTAAGCGAATATGACCATATGCAGGAATTTATTTTGCCGCGATGGTACGAATTTAAAAAGGATGAGGACACAACAAAATGAGTATGAGCGAGATCGAAGGAAAGGATGTCCACTGCGACATTTGTAAAAGACACGTTGGTCGCATCCGCGAAGGCAGTAAGTTGATGAAGGGAATGGTTTGCCTTTGCCCAACATGCAATGTCACAGAACAGTCAAGACGGATGCGCGATGATATGACTCGTAATGGCGTGAAGAAATCAGAACCAGATTTTAGTAGTATTTTCGGTGATGTGTTCAGTGGAAAAAATGATTAATATTTTTGTTGACATGGTCTTCATCTTGTGTTAAAATTGTTTCAAATCACAAGAGGAGATCAAGATGAAATGCCCGGAATGTGGTAAGAACCATCGTTCAGAAGATTTGAAGTATCACTGCTACATCAAGATCGAAAATCTGTGGGTACATTACATCATTCTCTGTTCAAACTTACCCGGCGGTGTTACCGAAGAAAATCTACTGTCGTATACGCAGCCGACCAACATTGAGTTTTACCGGGAAGTCAAGGCGCGCCGGGAAGCGATGGCGCTATATTACAAACCACAGGAAGGCTAAGTGATGGAACACGACATTGATTCAATCATCGCCCACATCATAGAGCTAACGAACCGGGTAGACAGAAATTTTGATGTATCTCCCGTTGAGATTCTGAATGCTTATACGATGGTGATCACCCATATCATCATGACGAACCCTGTCATTGAAGATGGGTTGACTGAGACTGTCCCGAAAGCATTGATGATCATCAACCACAATATTTGGTTGACACGGTGGAAGTACGAACAGTCTTTTGATTTTAAGAATCGGCGAATCGGTGATCATAACAAAGCGTATCACATTAGTCAGTTGAACTTTATGTTATCAAAATGCGAAAAGATTAAGATTATCGAGGGGTTAAAGAAATGAAAACTCGTTTAATAGAAGCATGCATTGATTGCGTTGGTAATGTCTATATCAGGAATCAGAATCGTGGGTGTTTATCACGCGTTTGTGTTGACGCTAAACGTATATTTTCTGATATTGTTGACATCATGCAGGTCGGGAAAACTTACACCATCGAGGTTAAGATTTCGAGTCTTCCTGTACTGTCTAAAACTGATGGTGTAACATTACATCGTGATGGCGCGTTTTGGGGACTCTCGAAAAACAACTATCGTACTAGTCTCACGGGTGCTCATGAAAGGATTCTTAACATCAGTCTAAAGTATGGTGGGTTTAATCCTTACCATATTTTCAAACGGAGAGTCACCGCAACAGTGATATCGGTAACCGAATGAGTACATCAGCCTGGCAAAGTTCTATGGATGATGCAAGAGAAGTTAAACAGATTCATGCCAATAAGAAGAACCGATGTTCAAATTGGCGATGTTGGTCAGCCGACGTCTTCGTTGTCAACATCCTTTTTCACCATTCACTCGTCACCTTTAAATGTTCGTGTTGTGGAAATATTTTCCAACTGAATCGTTTTAAAGCATTGAACAGAAAACCTTATGTCTGGGAAAAAAGTTAATGCAAAGATTGCTGACGAATTAGATAAGATTTTCTGATCTTATCCCAAAACATAAATAAACACATCAAGGCGGACCGAAAGGTTGGATGAATTCGGTCCGCCTACTTTTGTCTTAAGGAGAATGAATTATGTCAACCAAAGATAGTCTCGGAGATCGTATGAAAGGCTTCTATGAAGCCAGGTCAAAAACATATTTAGCTCGAAGAACACCGGTCATCCTGCGTCTTGATGGGAAAGCATTCCACACGTTCACTCGTGGTTGTGTGAAACCGTTTGATGAACGCCTACAAGGTGCAATGGAAGCGACTGCAAGATTTCTTTTAGAAAACATTCAAGGGGTCAAGTTGGCATACACCCAGTCTGACGAGATCACCCTGCTGTTGACTGACTATGATCGTCTTGAGACAGACGCCTGGTTTGATTACAATGTGCAGAAGATGTGTTCGATTGCCGCGAGTATGGCGGGCGTTAAGTTCACGTTAGAGTATGCAGATGATGACACTCATTTGTGTGATGTCGACCCAGCATACTTTGATTGCCGCGCATTCAACATTCCGAAAGAAGAAGTCAGCAACTGTTTTTATTGGCGGTGCCTTGACTGGGAACGGAATTCGGTTCAGATGTTGGCACAGGCTCACTATTCGGCTAAACAACTTCATGGCGTATCATGTGCAATGGCAAAGGACATGTTAATCTGTCAGAAGAATATCAATTGGAATGAATTGGCCGATAAGTGGAAGTATGGTTCATTCATTCAACGTGATGAATTCGGTGATGTATCAATATCATCGGTTAACCTCAAGAATGATCGTTCATGGATTGACGAACTCGTAAACAGAGGTGAATATGTTTAGTTGGTGGAAGAAAGAAAAGAAAGAGGTCGATGAAAAGCCGATCCAACAGAATCATATTGCCATCGTAATTGAGGAGCCGACGCTGTTGGAATTGGCAACCGTCGCCTCTCGTGCTTTTGAATTTCGACGTGGTGGCTTTACAATAAAACAAAGAGCAAAATCCCAACGCAATTCAGATGAAGCCTGTAAAAAATTCTTTGATGCATTTTATGCGGTCTATCCTTGGCCCGGCTACATATATCTGCGCCGCCTTCATTATGGTCAGAAGGCAACATATGTGGCCATTGTCACTAGTGTTTTACCCGAGTCACCAATAAAACATGATGGGCGATTGGCGCGTATTGAATGTATCAGCGATACTGAGATAAAATAAACTCTATCATTCCTGGTCTTTCCTCTGGATTCATCAAATTCTTTAAACATAAATACTATCACAACAAATTTAAAGTCCTAACAGAGGAGGAATTAGAGAATGTCTCTTTTTACACCAACGAATATCCAACCGCTTGATCCAACGAAAGAAAATGTCGTCTGCTTCATCAATAAGAATGCAGAGAATTTTAGGGATCATTGGGGATTTGCATTTCCGATCATCGATGCGCTGAAGGAAAAGTACAACCTGCTTTTTGTTGTGCTCAATGATCGGACATTCCCAACTCTTTATCCTAACTGCTTTGTGTTTAACAACAAAGAGTTAACCCGCATCAATGAAACCGAATTTAAGCGAGTAAAGGAATCAGACAATTCTCGTGATCATAATCAATCAATCCTAGAACGGGAGTTCGAACACTCGTTTGGGCAATTCAAAATTCACCGCATCATTCTGCTCCAAGATTATATGTTTGCACTTCCGTTGATTCCGTATGTCCCCGCCAAAAAGCACCGAGAACTCCATGATATGCAAAACGAGTACTTTGATTATGTTGGTGACGACAACGAACGAATGAATATCATTGATGAGACGAATGCATCAATCGTAGAAAACTTCAACGAACGTGTCAGCGTCATCGCATTCTCAATGTGGGATAAGAACCTCTTTTCCAACCTTGTGTTGTGGATGTACAAGAAAAATAAAGAACACTTCAAGATGCTCTATACATCAATCATCGATCCCGGCATCTTCTTCGCATTCTTTGAGATGAACGGAATTCCACTCACAAATTATTACTTCGTAGATGACAAACGTGGCACCCGTAATCTTTCGGCATTTCCTTTGGCTGAACTTCAACATCTTGTCTATGAAGAACCAATAAAGGATGATTTTGATTTCTTCGGAGCATCGCTACCAACTGAAATCGAAAAGGACAAAGATTTCATTTTCTTCGGTTCGATCTTTTATGAAAAGGGTCCACGTTTGACAATGTGGGACACCTTTCTTCGCGACCTTGATGCATCAAATGCCGAACTCTATATACCGCTCAAAGCAAACGGTGTGTACTACGGAAAACTTCAACAAGGTTGGCTGGACAAAGCAAAGACGATCGGTGGGCGTGTTTATGATGAAGTTGTCAATCATCCGTGTTATAAGGGTTACCTCCACCCAGATAATCTTTATGCACAGATTCAACGCTTTAAGTATTCGCTTATCCTACGATGCGTGTCGACATTTGATTCGTTGAACTTCCGCCCCGTACTTTATGCCAAGTACAACATCCTTCCTTTCTTTGATGTTGGGTATGATCCTGAATATCTTCAGATTCCAAAGGAGATTCAAGATAAGCTTATCGTAAAGAATTCCGTTGACATTATGGCGAAAATGGATTATTATAACAGTCACGATGCCGAACGGCTCGCCCTCCTCAAATCCCTCCGCGATCATTTCAATGTAGACTTTTGGCTCAATAGACAATGGAGTAATGATGACATCACAAAATACTATTCTTAACCTCTGGGACTTTGACGGTACGCTTTTTGATACCGAACCAGCCCTCTATAAGGTATACAGTCAGGCCCTCCGAGAAGTCACCGGACATATACTTACACCCGAAGTGTGGCAAAGTATTTTTGGAAAAAGTGCATATGCACTTGAAGAACATTACGGCATCTCGCATGAAACGATGGTGAAGGTCCGTGATCGTAAATACGAACTCTATCCACACACACTGTACGATGGCATTTTCATGATCAATCATGTCAGGCAATTCTGGGATCACCCATTGGCGCTGAATTATGTTTGTACACATACCAATCCTGATGTTGCCGAGACGATACTCGATAAGTTCGAGATTCGCCCTTGGTTCAAACGTGTCTATGGGCTCAAGGATGTCGGTCATAAGGCAAAACCAGACCCCGCTATGTATCTCTTGGCGATGGGTGTTGGTATCATCGAGTCGCATGGAATTATCAAACACATAAATATTTTTGAAGATTCGGACTTTGGTCTGGGGGCTGCGGCGAATACGAAAAATGCATTTGATGAAGAACTCTACAAAGCATTTCCACCCGAGACTAAACTGACAATTTATAAAGTCACCAATGAAGGTATTAATGAATATGAAGCTCCTTAAAGGCGGGTCAGCCTCATCCGTTTATTTAGATGAAATACATAATGAAATCCTTAAGACCGTTAGAGTTACCGACACTAACGGTTTTAATCATCTTCGTGACCAGCACTGCTGGATGGCCTATCACAAAGAAGCCCTCCCTAACTATTTTCCGCATATAGGCGACGACTTCTTCAAAGATGGTCTGTATTGCTATCGGATGGAATTTGTTGAGGGTAAAACTCTCGACAAGATGCTTGATAATAAATTCATCGCAAGAAATTTACTTGAAGATGTAATGCACACCGTGGTGAGTATATCAGACATTGATTTCATTCCAAAAGGAAACACGACATTCACGACATACATTGATCGACTCAAGGGTCACCTCCGCCGTCTGAAGAAAGAGACGATCTTTGTTGATATGTTGATGAAAAAAGAATTTATCCTCGTAGAGAACGGTGTTGAGAAAGTCATACCAAACATTGACTTTATTAAATTCATTTCTATGTTGACATCAATGACATCGTACATGGACAAGCAGTACTCAAACTGCCACGGCGACCTCACTCTTGAAAACATAATCATAAACGAGTATGAAGATTTTGGCTGCAACCGCATCAAGTTCATTGATGACAACTTTATCTTCAACGGGTGGAATTCATATCTGCTTGATTATTCAAAAATATTTCAAAGTCTTCATTTTAATTATGAAGAAACATTTTCTGATTCGTCGTCGTTAATCATTGACGATGGTAAATATTTGTTGACTTATAACACAGAAAATGTTAAAATTAAAGAATACTTATTTGGACATGGTTGTGGATTTTTTACCGACGCCGTTCGTGATGCGTCACTCGTACTTGAGGTAACGCATTACATTCGTATGCTTATCTATAAACTCGCCATCAGTCAAAAGGATTTCATCGTTGCATATATTCGCACCTGCCAAGCCTATCACGAATTAAAGAAAAGAGGATCATAAATGGAAGATATCAAATATCTAATGTTATCACCAACAAGCAGGTGCAACCTTGCTTGTGAGAAGTGTAACAGAAAAGGTTCGGGAACCGATTTCCCCTGGGATGATTACAAGGCCATTATTTTTTCATCCTTCCCCAACTTGAATTTTGCAAAACTTCAAGGAATGGGCGAACCATTCATGGCCAAGGACCTCGGTCGGATGGCAAAAGAACTTAAGGATCATTATCCAGGAATCAAGACTCTCACAATCACCAACGGAACTCTTAATTACAATGCTCCGGCATTTGATGATGTCTATAAGAATCTTGATATGCTTTATGTCTCGATTGATTCTGTGAACAATATCAGCGAAACGATCGGCGCTCATGCCGTTCTTGCAACGCTTTTTGAGAAGTCAAAGGAGTTTGGGTTCCAACTATATGTCAACACTATTCTTTTTCCGTGGAACCTCAAGTGCATTGCCGATGTGAAGAGGCTTGTTCAAGAGTATCCTGGTGTGAAGATGCGTGTCCAACATCAACAATGTTGGAATGATGTATCAAACATCGAATCAGTGGACATCGAAGTCTTCAATAAATTCGTTGCACCGTTGTTTGATGATGTTATGGAATACATCGGCCGTGATGATTTTTATTATACCGAATGTGATTGGAATACTAAGCGGATTCAGATTGACGAGCTCGGTAACATCCGTCTCTGTTGTCTGAAAACTGATAACTCTATCATCGGTCAAATCACCGATCTTGGACTATATAAAGCTGTTGCTGAACGGATCAAAGCAAGAATATCTGTTGATGCGTGGCCGATGGTGATTCGTCCACATTTTGGTCTTTGTGAGACATGCACATTCGTTCAGCTGAACCCAATTAACAAACAGATCTTGAAGATTTTGGAGGAAAGATGATTCCAAAGGCTGCTCTTATTCTTGCGGCGGGCGCGTCAACCCGCTTCGGAAAAAATAAACTTCTTACTAAGATCGGCGACAGAACTCTTCCACAGCAATGTGTTGAGTTTGCGATCAATAACGGTATGGATGACGTCTATGTCACGATCAGTAAAAGAGATTTCTTTTTCCTCAACGATCATAAGACATTGACACATCCAATAATCGAATCATTGTCTCCATATGATTGCCTTATTAACCTTCACTACCAATTCCAGAATGAAGAGGAGAAGGGGCCGGGAGCCGCTATCAAGGTTTGGCAAGGTATCATAAATAAACCTTTCGTTTGTCTGTTCGGTGATAACTATTATTCGGGTTCTCTTCCTTACATGGATTTCAATGAATATGATTGCTTTGTGAGTTATCGTGAACTTGAAAAGAATTCGCGGAACTTACAACTTGCATATCTTGACGGTAACATCGTCATCGAGAAGCCCCATGCATTCACCGAAGGAAAGTTCTTCTGCGGCTATACGGCATTCAGCGAAAAGGTGTTTGACCAACTCAATAACTGCCTCATATCTGGACGCGGCGAATATGAAATCACTGATCTGATTAACTTTATGGATCGGAGATGTTTCCTTTTCAATAGTCTCGTGTGGGGTGACATTACTTTTGCTGGAGATGAAGCAAAAATCGTTGATATGATTGGAGGAAAGAAATGAATTTTTGGCAATTTTTAAATCTGAGACCTGTACTATCATTCTTTATTATTTTTATCTTTTGTGCAACCATTATTGATGTCGTGCATTCACTTTCTACGAAAACAGTAGAATGCAAGCATGGATGGGTGGTGCCCAAGTGAAAGTTGGATATGGGAAAATAGGCAAGAGCATTCTTTTTAATGAATCGCTGTGGGCAGCGATCGGCGGAGACTGTGAGGCGCCGGCCGTCATCACCTCTGTTGCTCGCTATAACCCCGATGACACTTTCTATCTGATCGGTAAGTCTGACTTCTCTCGATTGTCAGATGCTAAACGAAAAGAGGTTGCACCGAATAACAACATCATTGATGTTTGGGGTGATTTCCGCCGTGGAGATAATGTCACTGACTTTGTCGTCAATTGGTTTGAGAAGAATAATGTCAAACTTGACACCGCATTCTTTTATGGTGGCCCAGCCGGTAATGCAAACATGCCTGATAAGATCAAGACGGTAAAGGGAGATCGGATTGCTAAGGTTCTTGAGTGCTTTGAGAACTATGTCGGTCCTATCGCTCACTATCTGAACGTATCTGGGATTGACTATTTTACTCTAACGCCGGACCCGCGATATCATCCTATTCGTGCACGAGACCTCTACAATATCTCGAAGTTTGCACTGTCTCAATTCAATTCAAAGGACATGCAAGTCAAGCATATCGTCAACTATGAGGATCAGTCATATCTGTTCTCTAAGGTGCCGACATTCTATACCGCGCTTGAAACGGTGTTCCTCATTGATAAAAAGAAACCCGACCTTCTTGAACTTGCCAAACATAAAAAGAAGAAGTTCATGGTGGTGTTGAATGAGGGCGGCAACGGTGGATTGAGCCGCGGTCCTGAGCTTAAGCGCTGGGTACTCAATCACCTTGAGGACGTTGACATTTACGGTAAGTGGTCTGACGAGTGGATGAAGGATACTCGATTCAAAGGATCGGTGAAATTCCAAACTCTTCAGGATATGTTGCCTGATGTTAAATACACCTTCATCATACCGATTCAGCGTGGTTGGGCAACGATGAAGTTCTGGGAAGTATTACAATATGGCATCATTCCGTTTATGCATCCTTGGTACGACGAGCAGATGAATCTTGATGTTCCAGAATTCATTCGTGTGGAAACTCCCGAAGAACTATTTGAAAAAATTGAGTTTTTGGAGAACAACCCGGCTGAATACACCGCCCTTCTCGAGAAACTTAACCAAGTTCTCAAGAATAAATATTACACCGGTGAACATATCAACAACCTCATCATGAAGTCGTGCTACAGGGTTGCCGGAAAAGATGCCAGTTTATATGAATTAACCTCCGAGAAAATGTTGCAGATTGATTCTGGTCTATCGGTGAAGATGAAAGCCGAAGGAACCGATCTGTCTGACTTCTTCTCCTAATGAAAGGATGCTCAATGTCAAAAATTTTTACAGATGCATATGGCCAGGAAATTTCGATTGGTGATCTCATTTTCCATTCACCAAGAACAAAATACGGCCGGGCACGTATTGGTGTTGTCATTAGTACTAATATGCACGGTGTACGATATGTTAAAGCCAACGTAATTCAAGAACCGGGCTTACCCGACAACTTTAGTATTTCTTCTTGTAAGAGATCACGTAACTGTATTGTGATGAAATTCGACAGTATTTCAAATCAGAACAGCAAAGAGATGACAACACTTGCTGGGTTAGTTGAACATGCTGTTGGGTTGATTAACAAAAGAGAAAAGTTCAATCACAAAGACCAACTCGGACAAGACATTAATGTCGGTGACTTCGTTGTTTATGGGGCGAGTGCTTTTGGTGGTGGAGCGGTGACCCGTTGTGGCATCGTTACAAAGCTTAACCAAACATCCATTACTTACTTGACGATGATGCTCAAGTGGACCGGAAGAGAGTATAAAAATAAACCCAAACTCACCTGTGCTTTTGCCCCCGGGCAAGCCGTCATCATCAAGAATAAAGAGTATGACACCCCAGAATTAAGGGCCCTCAAGGAGGCATTCAAAAATGTCAAGTAAAAAGAAGAATATCAAATGGGCGTCGATCATCCCTCTCGCCGGCGGTATGTCAATCGGTATGGAACAGGCAATCGGTCACAAACCAGAATTCATCATTAGCTTCCCGGGTTTCCAGGCTAATGATGCTCACCTTCGTAACTATTGGCCGGATGTCCCTTATCATATCATCGACGAGAACTTCGACAAGGGTGCGGTATTCAAACCGGGCAGTATTGACATCGTAAACTCCGTGTGTCCCTGTGCAGGACTTTCGATGTTGAACACAGGTGGCAACAAAAATTCTGGTAAAGCTCGTGGATCAGATGCCGTCCAAAATCAGCATATGTACAATTCATCTCGCTATGTTCTTGAGCATATCCAACCGAAAGTTCTGTTCGGTGAAAACGCCCCGGGACTTATCACCAAGATCGGTGAAGGCGTTCAGGCTGAACTCTACAAGATTGCTGAAGAATTCGGTTATTCATTCTCGATTGTCAAGACGAGCACCAAGTATCATGGCATTCCCCAGAATCGTATTCGTACATTCTTCTTTTTCTGGAAAGCGGACTCTGCACCGATCCTCAATTACTACGATCGCACGAAAGAGACCAAGAACATCGTTGATTATCTCAAGGACATCCCTGCAGATGCTTCTTATCAGGACACCAATGATGTCCTTCGTGAAAAGATGTTCAAGAACTACACCTTCCTATTCATGCGGGACAAGTACGGCGCCGACAATTGGCGAGAAGTCATGTGGAAAGAGAACAGCAAAACAGTCTGGGCTCATGTCTGTAAGAACAATCTCGTCGAAGAACTGAAGGAATTCTCCTACAAGATCAATGACCGTCGTGGTATCAAAGAGACCGAACATGCGATCAAAAAGTTTGCTGCTGGACTCGGTATCTGGGATGGTTCTGTTCATCTGTTCAAAGACGAGATCAATGCTGTCGTCGGTCGTAACATGGCTGACTCTATTCACCCGACAGAAGATCGTTATATGAATGCCCGTGAATATCTCCACCTCATGGGACACCCTCATGACTATGAACTCACTGACATCAAGTGGCAACACCACCTCACACAAAATGTCCCCACCTGCACATCAAGAGATTGGACATATGAGGTTATTAAATTTATCGAAGGTAAACTTCCTTTCTCTGGTGTCAGGGACCTTCGTCAGGATAACATCAAGCAGTGCATCAACACAAAAGGTGTCAATGTCGAGAACGAGTTCTCATCTGACTTTTTTGCTTAAATCAAAATCGGCGATGGTCTATGATTAGACCATCGCCGAGAAAGATGTAACATTATGTTTAAACGCGGAACAATGATAATAAAATGCAAATTTGGTCTAACATGTTCAATCAAGAGATCATCTGATGGGAAGTGGGCACATGATGGAGAAACTGTTAGATTTTTCAAGATCATTCCTTATAGCAAAGGGAAACCGCCCCACGATAATAAATGGATAGCAGGTCTGATCTGTTGGGAAATAGCAATTATGATTGCGGGTTATACTAAAGACTAAATGTTTATCAATGAAAGCGAGGTAATGCATGGATATCGAGCATGAATTTGTTGATGTTATGAAAGTACCACGTCTTAAGCGGCGCCATCACCGCGATCGCTTGAAACGTAAACGGCGCTATCATTGGGGACACGACAGAGATCTGTCTCTTGAACCAGAGATACTTGCAAGGGCGGTCAATACACCAACACCCTGTTCTTGTTGGATGTGTCGTAATAATCGTGAAAAGACTCGTAAGGAACGTGAATCGGAACTACTTCTTATTGAAGGACTTGAACTATTAAAGGATGGTGACAACGAATGACTCTAAGACAATTGATTAAAAGATCGACACAACGGAGAAATGATGTTAACAATTTCAGACTCTTCGGAAATAACATACGTGAGGCAAAAGAAATCATTTTAGATTTCATTAAACTAATCAAACGGAGGATGAAAAAGAATGAACAGAATAAAGGTTAATCTGATAGCGCATTCTGACCCAACGGCTGTCATCAATGCAATGGGCAAGCCGTATAAAAATGAAAAGGTCACAACGGAACTCATCAAGAGAATCTGTCTCGGTGAGAAGCTTGCAGAACGACATGGTTCTGTTCTTGAACATATTACTCTAACATGGGAGGTTCTCGGTTCATCTCGTCTTGAACTCCAAGAACACATGCGACACCGCATTGCATCTCCGACCGTCGAGAGCACTCGTTATGTTCTTGATAAGATGATGCTGCAGTATGAAAATCGCGGTTGGGCATTTGCTCCGGTCAAAGATTACTTCGTGTTTCCTGACCTATCAAACACCGATTGGTCAGACGAGAAGAAGGCTAAGTTCGATGAGATGTATGCCGAGAAGTGTCGGGCTAATCTCGACAGCATTTATGCTTTCTTCAAAACATTTTACACCACGAAGAAAGATAACGACACGATCAAGTATGTCCTTCCTGAAAACCTCCGGACGAACTTCACATTTACTTTGAATTTTAGATCATTTATCAACTTCATTCGGCTGCGCAACTCTTCAGCCGCACACTTTGAAATACGATACATAGCCAGATTGATGTTAGAAGAACTTAAACAGACATGGTTGTGGGAATTGATCGAAGATCAGTTTGACGAGGATCTTTGTCCCAAATAAACCACCCGACTGTGTTATGACCTTCCTGACTAATTCGAGTTGCTTTATCTGACAGAGAAATTTTACCTTTGTTTAAATTTGATTTTAGCATGGTCATAGATAGATTATTATTTTTCACAAAATCAGAAAAGCCATAGTGTACTATATGAAATTCTGAATTCGGGTCTATTAGATACCATGTTTTCTTTTTACCCGAATTCATTTTCATTTTATCACGACATTCCCCGGTTCTCTTTTTACCTTTGTTCGCGGCAGCAAGTTTCATTTTTGTTTCATCTGTATGATGTTTGCCGCTCATTGGGTTGTTGATTAACATCCTATTTCGCATATCATCAATTGCTCGCGGGTTCTCGTTTAGAAATTTCTTTCTACTGTCCGATTGTTTTATTTTTGTTTCTAAACTTCGGTGTTGGCCTCGACGTTTTTCAGCGGCAACTTTCCATGACTGTTTGTCACGTAATGCGGTGGTACACTTGATTCTCTTAATGATGTCGTCTCTATTTGGATGATTGCTGATTGTGTCTCCACCATCGCCACCTTCGGTTATATTGAGGAGAGGACCATTATCACAAATTCTTCCTATATGTAATATCATAAATTTTTCATACTCTAGTGCAAGCTTTGATGAATTTCTATTTAATATGACCACATATGAAAGTGGGTCATATTTTTCTTTTATAATTTTCTTTATTTTTGCACGTTTCTTTGAATTTGGAAAACTGTCTACATATAGCGTATGATGTTTCCATCTGTTTGCCGTACCTTTACCAACGTAAAATGGTTCGAATAAAAATGACACATCAAGGCCATCATAATCGAATTTTCCCGGGCGTCTTGGGTCCACATAAACATAATTGTAATTCATAAAAACTCCTTTATTTTATTTATTTTCAACTTTTGAATTATCTTAAATTCTTGTGTAAATAATTAGTTGACATTGTTGGACATCTTTGTTAAAATAATACCAACAAAGATGTCCAACCTTAACTAGGAGTGATCGTGATGGTACACGACTTCGGAACAAACAACGGATTTGATAAAGATCATTTGGTGCACATCGCTGTTACCATTATGATCGAAATCAGCAAAGCGGTCGAATCAAAAATCATCTCCAATGTCAGGTCTGACACAGGTATCATATGGACACTTGAAAACGGTGTCATCGTTGCATTTCCATTTCCTGACAACGGTGAACCAATTGATTTCTATGTCACCGATGAGATTAGTAATCTCGAGTGGCTTCTTTCATACACCGACCATGCAAAGAACAACATGGAAGAACTCGTCGACATAATCAAAAAATTTGCATAGGAGTACACTAAAGTTATGTCAGAACAAAAACAGAAGTGCGGGTGCTCCCATTATATTCTGAAATGGTACGAGCAGTTAAGTGTTATCTTTTTAGTTTTTATGATGTTGGCCACGGCTCTTTACGGTGGTCTTGAAGCTAAAACTGCATATATAAGTATTAAATATTTTCTGTGTGCGGGTTGTATCTATGCAATTCTTATGTATTATCTTTTAGTACACCTGAAGACGAAGGACGTTTGTCTCGGGCATGAGGAAGAGGAATATTGGTAAGTACAGCAGGAGGTGATTCATATGAGAGTTTCATCGCACCGCCGACCCAATGGTGATGGGTAGTTCAATTTAATTCGACACGATAATAAACAAAAGGGCGACTCGTAAGGGTTCGCCCTTTTTGCTTTTGAAAGAATATAAATAAAATAAACTCATTCAACATAGGAGTAACCAACATATGCAAGAGGAACTCTTTCAATCATTCAAAAAATTCCGAGTTGGCCAAGTCAACGAAGATTATTATGACAGAGATGAAGAAGAATCAGAAGAGTCAACAGCTCAGACTCTGAAGGAGGTCATCGAAATTATTCTTGAAGATGCTTCTGATGACGATGAACTTAGCTTCGGTTTGATTCTTATTGCTGAATATGCTGATCGTTTACCGTCAGATGTTGCTGAAGAGATTCTTGACGAGCTTCTAGACTTCTATGATGTCTACGATGATGACGACGACGATGAGGGTGCTGATCTTGATCATGATGAAATAGAATCGCTTCAAAGTGAAAGCATCTCAGAAGAGACCGATCGTAAGATGAAGAAGATGCGATTCATCAAGAACAAGCGTAAGCGTGAACTTGGTAAACGAGCCGATTCCCTTGAGTTCAAACGTACATATAAGTTTGACACCAAGAAGAAAAAGTTTGTTCGTCGTGAAAAGAAAGTCTCTATGGCTATCATCCGCAAGAAGCGTCGTGTCTTAAAGAAAATTGCTCGTAGATCATCGACCAAGATCAAAGCACAACGCACTAAGAGACGTTTGCAGCATGTCAAGGACCCGTATGCTCATCCTGAACCACACAAAGCAGAGGGGAGCAAATAATGAAAAACTTTATCCAATATCTTGAAGAAAATGCCACATTCTCGAAGCTCGTCAAAGGTAAGTATTACCTATATGACACTTCAAAGAAAATCGTAACCGATGGTCCGTTCAACGCCGAAGACGATCCTAAGTTGATGAAGATTTTAACAAAGGCGTCTGACTCGGTCGTTCCTATTACAGCAGTTGATGCAGTGAAGGAAAGCGGCGGGAAATACAGCATTAAGTAAAACCTAAAAACTACACAAAAACCTCCATTCGTTATAAATAGCTAAAACGAACGAATGGAGGTTTTTTATGGCTTTTACAAGAACATACGACGACGTCATCTCTCTTACCAACTGCACCATCCTCAAGCAATTCATTGATACATTCTACAATCTCATCCCAGACCAATCGGTATTTTTCGGCGACGCAAATGCCATCCCTTCTCGATTAAAAATCTTCACGATCAAAACATCAAAAGATAATTACCTTGCTGCCATTCCGGCTCTCAAGTCGAAGTATGACGTGATAGCAGTTGGATCGGAGTATACGAATTTCTCTGTTGGTGATTTTAAGATTAAAATTTTGATTACACGGAAGACGAAGGCAATATCTTCGCAGGATGCGATGACAACGAAGAAGCAAGAAGAAGCTTCGCTGTTTGCAATCGAGATGGGGCTGAAGAACATCCCATTTACAATAGACGACATCAAGCAAATTCATCCTGAGTGTTCATCCAGCTGGTACCAATGTTATATCCAACAGTCTCAGGCGATAAAGTCCTTTTGGGGACATTTTTCGGGTAAGTATGTTTTCAATCATACTGGTGGGTTCATGGATTTTATCTCTAACAAGGCCCGCGAACTTGGTTACAGACAGAAGGATGCATGGAACCCAGCCGATGTTTGGATCATAAGGAAAGACGACGAGACTTTAATCAAGGCAACGATTGACGGCATGGAGAACATTGGTGAGCTCAACGATTATCTAATCACGCTATTGAATGAAAGAAAGCTTGTTGGTATTTCTCTAAAGAAGACCGGCCTCAATGCAAGAGTTGAGGTGTCAAACATCATCAAGAATCAGCAGCATAAGAGTTTTAGTTTTGATCGAATGGTGTGTTCCTTTGAACTTGACTCTGTAAATAAATTGAAGACTGCACAGGGTATGTTCTTTATCGACGACTACCGATTACAGTGTCGCCAGTTTCCATTCAAGTCAAACTCAAATACACAGTTAGAAATTGCGAGTAGGAAGGCCGAGTCTCGTCTAGGCAAAGTTCCGAAAGATGGTGTACGGGCCGTTCTTGAACAACACAAATTTACCGTACCGACATGGAGAGTCATCCCAAAGGATAAGCCGGAATTTATGCGTGACGCCGATCATTGGCTCCGTATATTCAAGACAGTGAATATTGTCGCGGAGACAGGAATAACGAATGATGAATTTATTCCAACAATGCTTCAACTTTTTGACCACGACGAGCTGTACGTCATGTCCTATGTTAACTGTAAATTACAGGCACTAATGTATGCATATGCATTCGCATTCATATCGCCAGATTCACGCGATGATGTGGCAACAAAACTTGTGTACCTTGCAAAAAAGGAAGACATAAATGCTGGGCCGTTCGTAAAGATTTATTGACATTAACACCCCGTTGTGTTATAATACTTCACCAAGAATAAATTAACCAAGGAGCAAAATAAAATGATATGTTGGAGTACTAACCTCGAAGGTGTCCTCAAGAACCCAGATTTTGATTGTCAGTTGTCCTGCTATGATCCGCATGATCCCGTAGAAGATTATTTTACCTACATCACGAAACATAGCTTCCCAAAAAATGTTAAGGTCGTCCACGCGCCGATCAAACTAAATGTTAAAGATATACCAACATTTCTCGGTGTTGCGGTTCGTCATTGTAATGCCGTCAATGGTAAGATCGTGTTTCATCCAAATCGCCCGATTCTAAATTACTTTGATAATGATTTCATCGGTACTCCCGAAACGAGAGCATTATTTTGTTTTGAGAATTTCCCGGCAAGCAACCGCAAACCTCTTAGAACGCCGCTTGACATTCTTGCATGGACAAAGGAACGTGGGTTCGGTATATGTTTTGACTATGCGCACGTTGAACCCGAGACAGAACAAATTTGGCGTTCTCCTGCATTCCTCAAGGATTATCTCCGTTATGTCGATGTCGTGCATTTCTCCGGCAATCGTCACACTCTTATGACAGCCGAGGATTGGACGGCATGGGATGATATAATTTTCAATGCGCCTAAGGCTGCAACCAATCCGCAATTTTATGTTCTTGAACACAAATCAAAGGAAGATAAAATAAAGGACGGTGATTTGCTTATGAAGAAGTTCATCAAGCTTTCTCAGCGGGTAGGTAATAAAGTATGAGACAACCAATCACAATCATCATGGGAAAATTCTATCCACCGACGATGGCTCATGTAAGAATCGTCAAGAAGGCCGTGATAACACACTGGCTCCCGGTTTGTGTTGTTATCATAAAACCAAAACAAGAAGATCGTATTCCGTTTGAGATGACAAAGGAAATTTTCAGCGAATCACTTGATATTGCCCAAGTGAATGTTATGTTCATGGAACAGAAGAATGGCTTCATTGGAAACATTGTCGAAGCACTCAGAGAAATGAATTTTGAGCCAAAATTTCTCTACTGCGGCTCAGACAGAAAAGTAACTTATACAAGCCAGATAAATAGATATAAAGATCGGTTGAACCTAGACATAACATTGAAGGAAATTCCACGTAGGACGCGATGTATATCGGCGACCCGCGTAAGGAATGCCCTCAAGGAAAATGACATCAAAGAATTCAAAAGATGCATGCATAGGTCTCAATGGAAAAAATTTGACGAATTGAAAAGGGTCATGGGATGAATATTAAGGCCAAATTAGCGGGTCATTATAAAAGCAGGTTTAGAACAACCGCTATGATGGACGATGATATTAAAAACATCAAAAGGTTAAATGCATTGTTTGCAAAGTTTGAGAAAAATGACAAGGAAATTTATGTCATGGAGATTCTCAATGTTTTGAAGACGTTGAATAATATTCTTTATCTTGAAAGAATCATATTGATTATGTATGAGCTTATTGAGATTAAGTATCACCCAATGTTAGACTGCCTTATTCCAAGAGTGATAGGACGTGATATATGAAGTATCTTTTCAATGAATCTATCGGTGATACCGTCATCGTCTATGCAGTACTGCGGCGACTAGTCAAACCTTGGATCGAGTGGCCGGCGTATACTGCTGGTATAATTGATGAAAACGGCAAAAAGATCAAGGACCCTGTTAGTTTGAAGGAACGAGAGGCTTGGACCGTTCTTGATCGGTTTACATACAACATGAAGAAGGTTCTGGAGAAGTTTGTTGGTGGAAGTAAACTTGGTGCATACCTAACAGCCGCATTTCTACTTAAGGAACAATTCAACGGTGTTATCACCAAACATTTGTTGGAGAATGTTTTTGCTGATGAATTATCAGAAATGACTTTGACAAAACAAAAGAATCTTCATTATATGATGAAGACATTCCCGTTGAATGTAATACAAGAAAACAAATGTTCTGCTGAGGAAACTATCAACAGTTATAACGAAGCCGTCGAGAAATTCATAAACGAAAACACTGCAGATGTTGCCGATTTATTTGATTACTCGGAGGATTAAATGTCAGATCACATTAAAGAAAATGATGCAGCGTCAATGGCACCAACTGATACTATAATCGGTACCCAACGTCGTGCGATAAAACCTGATAGCGAATTCAATGGTCACCCATGTTTTAATATTGATTGCCCACATGAGTATACATCATTTAATAAAGGTGTAAAGGGTTTTCTCAGATGGTCACAGCATACGAAATCAGAAAAGGTTAGACAGTGGGCAAACACTAACCCAAACAAGAATTTCTATGTAACACATAATGATAACTATACGATGATCAATCGTAAGAAGTAAACAACACACAAGGAGTTTTAACCATGATTACTACAGTTGACGGCGATATAATGACACTTGAACTCGAAGATCACGATGCATTTCAAACATATCGTGCTGGGATCGAGGACAGACGGCAATGGCAGCGCCATCCGGAAACAAAAGAAATGGCTGATACGATTTCCAGCAATAATCGCACCTCTAAAATTTTTGTTAAACACGGAGATTTTAATCGGAGGGTTCGATAAAGAAGAGAGTTATTAATGAACGAATATAGATTCGCACCGTATAGTTTTTCAAAGATCGCTACACATATTGGTTGTCCAAGAAAATTTAAGTTCGTCTATATTGATAAAGTTCGCGTCAGTATAGACGAACGTTTTTTTGAAAAAGGCAAGTTCTATCACTGGTTGATAGAACACTTCCCAACACCCCCTCCTGATAAATTCACCTTTACCTTTGCATGCGAATCTGAGCAGAACGATTTCCTGGAGACAGTGAAGAGATTCATACAGACACCACATGTGAATGACCTGTTAAAAAAATATTCATTGCGTAGAGAATTACCTTTTTTCATATTGCCAGATTTTTCTATTGGCAAGCAAAGAGAGGGTTCTCTTTTCACGGGATACATTGACTATGTTGGTCAGGAAGAACCCGGATCAGTATTAGTCATCGATTGGAAGAGTAAGAAACACGAGAAATTTCCTAACACAGAAGACCAACTCATGGCATATGCTCTGTGGATATTTCTTGCATCCCCGGATATCAATGTCATTGATGCCAGTTTCTATTATATCGAGACACCCGAAGAAATCAAATATCGCTACACACGAGAAAATGATATGAATCGGTTGAAAGATTCGCTTATAAATAAAATACAAGTTATCGAAAATGATTTTGAATTCCAAAGAAAAATAACCAAGAACTGTAATCGCTGTGAATATTTTAATCAGTGCGAACCGTTCAAAAACATGACGAAGAGGAGAATAACTAAAGATGAATAAATTTCAAGTAGTTGCACCAAACGGAATCGATGTTAACGTTAAGATTGGCAGTAAGCGAATCAATTACAAGCATGGTGATATCATCGAGGAAAAAGAGGGAGTCACTGACATCTATTTTGCAATTTTTCGACCCTGCCCGGCAAATTCGGTACTAACAACCCCGCCAATTCCAGAGTTTACATTTGAACTTGAAAGCGTAAAGGTTGAAGCAACACGATCATCATTTACATTAGCCGGTTTCGAAGAAACTAAAATTGATGAGCCGAGTGAAAACGAGGAAGAGGTTCCGGGTGAATCAACTGGAGATGCTGGACTTGATACTCTTGATGAAACGGAACCAGAGAATCTTGATGAATCCACTTTGAACGAGATTCCCGATGCAGCTGAAATCCTCGAAAAGGAAGTCGTGGAAGAGCTCTTGACAGAAGTTCCTACTGCTGAAGTTGTCATTGAAAAACCTGCTGGAGAGAAACCTTTAGTTGAGAAGAAGAAGGCCAAACCCGCGAAGAAATAATTTTTAAGACAGGAATTTGCCCATGGCTTACAACGGAAGAATTATCAAAACTCGTCAAGACCTACGAGACTACATTTTAAGACAACTCGGTTTTCCGGTTGTCAACGTTGAACTTGATAGCACCCAACTTGAGGACTGCATAAATGATGCCATTTATGAATTCATTCCTTATGCATACAGTGCAAGTGAGCAGAGATACTTTATACTTGAAGTTGCCCCGGGCGACAACTCCTTTGAGTTTGATTTTCCTGTCTTGGCGGTCACAAATGCAAAGGCTCAAAATTCAATCGAGAGTCCTTCGGCATCGGGGGACTTATTCACGATGAATCAATTCGTTGCTATTGATATTATGCGTGGTGGCATGGGAAAGATTGATTTATTAACATATGAATTGACCATGCAGATGGTTGAGACGATGAAGTTTTATTTTGATAGCGTTCTTGCATTTGACTATAACACAATCAGTAACACAATTCATCTGTTTAATAAGTTCGATTACCCAACAAAGATAATGATCGAGTACTATCGTCCGATTGATATCACAGAAGATATTGACGAAGGTAAATTCACCGGCATATATGATGTGAAATGGATCAAAGCATATGCCACCGCTCTATCACGACGGCAGTGGGCGTACAACATCATGAAGTATGAGGGATCAACACTCCCCCAGGGACTGGCCCTGAACTCGTCTGGTTTGCTTGGGGAAGCAAAAGAAGCCATCGAAAAACTGATGGAACAACTACACACGGAATATGAGCTACCAATTGATTTCCAAATTGGTTAAGAAATTTATAGGCAATTCCAACTCGGATTTATAAATAAAATAAACCGAGATTGGAGATAACCAAAATGTTTGACCCTGATTATTTTGTCACTAAAAGTGGTCGTGTTGACTCAAATAAAATTACCACACTCCAGCAACACAAAGAGGAGATCTTCACTGCGACGACAAATTGCGAAAGTGAAGATCTCCTCGAGCGTTTTTATTGGTTCTATCATGGTAAGACTGACTATTCTAAAGATGATTTTTGTATATGCGAATCATGTGGTAAAGAGATACGAAAACCATTTTATACATTCAAATCAGGATATACATTTGCGAGAAAAGATCTCCCAGACGGGTCAAAGAAATTCTGCTCTAATAAATGTCGTGGCAATTCAGAATCTTGGAAATCCGCTGTTTCTATTTCAACAAAATTAAGTGGGGAAATGGAAATAATCAATGCAGAGGAAGAGGCGATAAATTACTTCAAATCAAAGATCAGTGCAAAGGGATCGATTGACGGTAATGTTATAAAAAGTGTACCACTATCACTCAAATGTAAAATTGATATATGGGTGTCGCCTAATTTAAAAACCAATGACATACACGAAAAGATTTATTGGTTGATTGTGGGACTACAAGAATATCCTAGAAAATGTAAGGAGTGTGGGGAACCAATAACATTCTTTAAGGGTTTTGGTTATGATGTTAGAGCGAAATATTGTTCGGTTGGTTGTAGGGGAAAATCAGGTGAAACAAAACAACTAAGATCGGAATCAAACATAAAGAAATATGGATTCAAAAATGCGATACAAAATCCTAATATTCGTCAAAAGGCAGAGAATACATGTCTGATGCGATATGGTGTTGCAAATCCGTCACAGGATGGAGAAATTTTTGATAGGATCATTCATAATCAAATGAGATGGAAAGAGTTCGTATTACCATCTGGCCGCATCGTGAAAATACAAGGTTACGAAGATAAAGCTCTTGCCAAACTACTGGGAGAATATAGCGAGGATGATATTGTAATCGGTCGGAAGAACATCCCAAAATTTCGATACATCAGCGCTGACGGAAAGCAACACATATATTTTCCAGATTTCTTTATCCCAAAAGACAACACTATAGTAGAGGTAAAGAGTGAATGGACGATGAAAATTCAAAAGAACAATGACTTGAAATTTCAAGCTGTTCGTGATGATGGATATGAGTTAAGATTGATGATATTCTGAATCAAAAGGCCAATCATTTCTGATTGGCCTTTTTCATTATAAATACAACAAACACCAGTTAGAAGGGTCTCATTATGGCAATTTTCAAAAGACCAAATTCATCTTCGCCGTTTCGTTTTAATAACGAGAACGATGATAGAGATATAGAAACGCTCAAGATAATTTTTGACGAGAGCGTTAACCTTTTTGGTTCTGATATCTATTACATCAGACAGGAACTTAGTGGTGTTGAACCGATCTTTGGTGAATACCTGACGAAGGTTCTACAGCGAGCAATTCCTCTCCGGGCCTTTGTTGAAGAACAACAAGCATGGGGTGGGGTTGGTGACATCTATTCAAAATTTGGTTTGACGAACAGTGAAGACATGACACTTCATATGTCGAAGATTGCCTTTGCTGAACTCGGATTTGATCCTAAGGTATCCGACATCATCTATCACGTTACATCAAAAAAATTATTTGAGATTCAGACTCCGATTGATGATGGAGAAACTTCATTCATGCCACTTGGTAAACACGTTGCCTTCATTCTTAAGTGCCGTTCCTATCAGTATGATCATTCTGAAGTTAGTCAAGAGGTCATTGACGAGGCAGAGTTTGATTCGCATATTAGTTCGATTCTTTCAACTATCAACAATGCTCCAACGAAAGATATTACGAATACGAACAATGATGTAACTGCTGCTAAAGATTCTATAATCGACGACACCGAAACCGACCCATTAGGATAATATATGATCGAATCTTATTTTGCTCATAACAACACAACAAGAAAATACTTGGTTGCATTTATGGACCTCTTTGACGAGGTTCAGATTGAGAAGTATCGTAGTGATGCATCAACGTCACTGATAAGCGTCCCAGTCCAATTTGCAAACCGTGAGAAATTTTTCAATGTTATCAGATCTGCATCAGCGATTGCCATTCATAATGATGAACCGGGTGGAGCTGATCCTATAACCGGAAATCATATAGAATTAGGATCAATTCTTCCGAGGATTTCCGTTAACCTCGTTGGTATGAGTTATGATTCTGTTCGTCATGTTAATAAGAAAAATCGTATCCTAAGTCAGACGGTGTCTAACGAGGATTTGGCACAACGAGAATCAGTGAATACCCCATCTCCATGGAATCTTGATTTAGAATTGGCTGTTATTGCCAAAACGATCGACGACGGTTTTCAAATCATGGAGCAGATCATTCCATTCTTTCAACCATCTCGCTCGGTCAACGTTAAAATTCTTGAGGGATATAAATCAGAATCTGTCCCCATCATTCTGAACTCAGTACAACCAAATATAGAAGAAGAGATTGCTCTTGAAGATGAAAGAATTTTTACCATTCTTTTCACCTTCACCTTAAAGGGCAATTACTACATGCCGAAGAAAGTTTCGAAGAAGGTTACTAAAGTTGAGTTCAATCTTATCACCGTTGATTCATCGGATGATAGTTACAACCAATTCATGAAGTATGTGCAGACGGCAGAAAATCTTGAACCCATAGAAGAGAACATTATTGATGAGTCAGTGACAATCGCCATCACCGATGGAATTATAGAAGGAAATTAAAATGGCAATCCCATCCAAGAAACTACAGAACCTCGAGAAACGGTTTGGTATGATCCAAACGGTCGTTGAGGAAATGTCCGGTGATATTGAAGAACTTCATATCGCCGAAATCGAGAAACAGGGGGATAATCTACCGGTTAAGGTTGAGGAGGTTGAAATCTTTTCCTTAGACCTCCTCAAACAAGATTTTATGATGGTCCGTCAAAACATTATAAAGGTCATCACTGCAGGTCAGAATATCCTCTCTAAAGCCGCATTGCTTGATCTTGGTGAGATGAAACCGACACAACTAGATGCTCTCTCAAATCTACAGGGTGTCTTGGGTACAAATATGAAACTCTTGATTGAGCTTTATCGACAGATCGTTGAAATTGAAGAGAAGCGGAAGAAGATCAAGTCCGGAACAGAACAGGGTTCGCCAACAGTTATCAATGGAAACCAGGTTAACCAACAAGTATTCATCGGGGGCACCCATGACATACTCAAGCTATTAGATTCAAGAAATCCTCAAAGAAATGAAGATTTTGAAATTGAGGAATATCAGATAGGATAACAGATGAAATACGGAAATACAGAGTACGAGCAATATAAAGAACTGATTCTTCCAGAAATCAATGTTGATGCTAATGGCGATGACATAGCATTTGAAAACAACCCAAATCGGAAGAGAGCGGGCGTCCAACTTGCTTATACGATAGAACACATCGAAGAGATTGAGAGATGTCGAACTGACATCTTTTATTTTGCTGAGAAATATTATCACATTCTTGATCTTGACAAGGGTATGTTAAAGATCAAGCTCCGTGAATATCAGAAGGAGATGTTGCGTTCATTTGTTGAGAATAGAAACACGATCGTTAATGCTACACGACAGTGCGTCCGGGGTGATTCTAAAATTCGACTAAGAAACAAACGAACGAATGATATCGTCGAAATAAACATCGAAGATTTCTTTGAGATGTTAGCAATCAAAACAGCAGAACGACTTAAGAATAAATAGCCATATTCCGCATTCTCGTGTAACTTTTATAAATAAAATTACACGAGAATGGAGATATGCTATTATGAGAACATGCGAAATCTGTGGCATTGATATTTCACATCAACGTAAAAATTCAAACACATGTTCTAAAGAACATCGTGTAGAATTATATAGAAGAAACAAAGAGTTAGATCATATGAAGAAATATGAAAATAACTCGAGCGCTGTAGAGTGCAAGATTTGTGGTTACAAGGCAACACGCCTCGAAGGCCATCTCGTAAGACAACATCAACTAAAATTAAAAGATTATTATAACAGATATAATGTAACAGCGGTAGATTGCTTCTCTAGTAATTACAGGAATAATTTATCAGAGCATATGCTCGGGAAAAAAAATCCTGGATATGCTCATGGCGGAAAGTATTCTCCTTGGTCCAAAAAATCAGGCATTGATGAAATTAGTCGATTGGCCGCACTTAAGAAAGCCCAAGAAAATAGAAGTTATAATACACAACTGGACTATTGGGTTTCCCGTTCTGTTTCAACGGAAGAAGCTAATAAAAAATTATTAGAAAGACAAGCAACGTTCACCAAGTTCAAGTGTATAGAAAAGTTTGGCGAAAAGGAAGGAATTAAAAGATTTCTTAAACGCCAAGAAAAATGGCAAATGACTTTAAACAAAAAATCCCCAGAAGAAATTGAACGAATAAACATCCTTAAGATGTCTAAAGGTTTCTCCGTATCAAAGGGGGAGACGGCACTCTTCGAAATAGTGTCAAGTATTTACCCAAATGCAATCTCTCAAAAAGCAATTCACACCGGCGATAGAACATATGTTTTTGATATATTCGTTCCCGAAGAAAATATGATTATCGAATACAATGGGGATTTCTGGCACTGTAATCCTAAAAAATATAGGAGTGATTGGAAAAATCCAAGAACGGGGAGAACGACATCAGAACAGCAAATTATTGATATGTGCAAGATTGATTTTGCAAAATCATGTGGGTTCGATGTTTTTGTTGTATGGGAAAGCGAATTGGAGAATAAAAAGGAATGCTTAAAGAGATGTCTAACAAAGGTCGAAAATGTAATTTCTGTAGTGTAATACTATCAGACTCATATGATTTAGAAATTCATTTGGAAAAGGATCACCACGTCGATCCAGTATTGTCAGATTACTTAGCAAGAGAGTCATTTAGAGATGAATAATGAATTATTTTTAACTGAATATCTAAACGACGAATGGGAAGTTGAAACACAAGACGGTTGGAAAGATTTCGGTGGTATAGCCCAAACAATTATTCTTGATGAATGGAGAATAGAAACAGAAACAGGGTTAGAACTCTTCTGCGCTGGGCACCATTTTGTCTTTATTGGTGGGTATGAAATCAAAGCAGAAGACTTGTCCGTTGGCGATTTGATTGAAACGAGAAATGGTAGCGAACGAGTTGTATCTATCACCAGAACTGGTAACGAGATTCAAATGTTTGACCTGCTTGATGTTGATGGGAAAACATACTTCACCAATGGTATTCGTTCTCATAACTCTGGTAAATCTACGTCCTTTGAGATTTTTGTGTGTTGGTACATTCTGTTTAATGATCACAAGAACATAGCAGTACTTGCTAACAAAGCGGCATCATCCTTGAACATCCTTCGTAAGGTTAAGGTTGCCTTCGAGATGATGCCGAAGTGGTTGCAGAGCGGAATCGTCGTTTGGAACCAAAGTCTTATTGAATTAGAGAATGGTTGTAGAGCACTCGCATCAGCAACATCATCCTCGGCTATTCGTTCTTTCTCGATAAATGTCGTTATCATCGACGAGATGGGATTTATTCCTGCAACTATCTGGTCAGAGTTCTATGCTTCCGTTTATCCGACCATATCGTCATCCAAAAAATCAAAGACGATTCTAGTTTCAACTCCGAATGGTATGAATCATTTCTGGAGATTTTGGAGTGATGCTAACTCAAAATCAAACAACTTTAATCCAATAGAGATTAAGTGGAATGATGTACCAGGAAGAGATCAGAAGTGGTATACAGAGACAAGAGCAAATATGTCAGAGGCCGAATTTAATCAAGAGTTCGGCGGCAGCTTTCTTGGTTCATCACATACACTTATTGCTTGTCACATCATCGAGAGTTTGGCCCCAAGTAAAAAATTAATTGATACACCGTTACACACGTCATTTCCTAAAGAATGGTCCGAGCATCTTAATGTTTATAAGAATGCGCGGCAAGGAAACGTTTACATAATGTCGGCCGACTCTTCGAAAATGAGGGACAATTCGACAAGCGATGCTATATGCATTCAGGTCATTGACATCACCAAGCTTCCTTATAGACAAGTTTGTACATTCTTTGCAAAGTCTGGTATCAGCTATCTCCAGGCGCCAGAAATCATCTATCGTATCGGTAAGTACTTTAATGATGCGTATGCATTCGTTGAAAATAATGAAATCGGCCAACAGGTTGTTGATTCTTTAGCAATTGATTTTGAGTATGATAATGTTTTCTATGAAAAATCGAATCTTGCAGGATACAGAACTACAAAGAAAACAAAAAGACTTGGTTGTTCAAATCTTAAGGCATTTGTCGAGAATCAAAAACTCCGCATTGTAGACATCGAAACAATCCAACAACTTTCAACATTCGTAAGAAACACAAAGGGATCGTTTGAAGCTGAATACGGATATCAAGATGACGCAATCATGGCACTCATCGGGTGTTTGTTCTTCTTAACAAGGCCAGAATTTGATTCTATTAAGGATAGAAAGACGTTCATTAATACTCTGTTTAATAGAGAAGAGGTTAATGATGCTTTAGTTGAAGATATGCCTTTCTTCGGTGTCATTGACGATGGGTCCCAGGATGATTCTGTTTTTTAAATAGGCGGCATTATAAATAAAATAAACTTGTAGTATAACCCTTACCATCTTAACATGCAAAGGAGAGCATAAAATATGGGATACTCTCTATCACCATCTGTCGACGTAAGAGAGTTTGACCTTTCGCTCACAATTCCTAACCTTCCCTCAGCAAAAACGGGTATGGTTCTAAGAGCAGATATCGGTCCTTCTCTTGAAATTGTCAACATCACCAACGAATCAGACCTGATTCGTTATTTCGGTAAACCAAACCAGAAGAACTTCAAAGATTGGTTCAATGCCTGGAACTTTCTCCAGTATGCATCATCTCTTTATGTAGTTCGTCCAATGAATGCCGAGGCGTACAATGCAGACATTCTTTTCAATGGTGCTTCTGCCACTGAGAAGGCTTCTTCTGCTGACATGTACAACTCTGCTGTTGCTGAAGCAACACTCGGTTCTATGGCCGTTGCTGATGGAAAAATCAAGTTCATCAACAAGTACATCACATCTGAACAGCGTTATGCTGTTGCAATTTGTTCGTCATCGGCAAATTGGGGTAAATCGATTTCTGACGAAGGCACCGTTCATAAAGGTGTTGTTTCTACTGCCGTCAGTGGTCAAGCTAGTATCGTATTTACTGGCAATCATAACTTCGTCCTCGGTGATAAAATCACTGATGCCGATGGTACGGTATTCACCATCACCGTCGTTCCTGATGCTACACACGTAACACTTGGGGCAAACATCACAGCAACATCAAACTTCACCGGCACCATCTATGCATCTAATTCGATTACGTCGGGTAAATATGCATCATCTCTTGAAAGCTCGACAATTGGCGCTGTTAGTGGTATTGCTAAATTCTCGAATTTCTTTGAGTTTGAACCTGATTGGACTGAAGGTGAATTCGCTATCATCGTTCTTTATAAAAATGATGCTGGTAAATGGGAACTCTTTGAGGACGAGAAATTCATCGTATCCAAAAAAGAAACCGGTCGTAATGTTGACGGTCGAAACATTTTTGTTGAAGAAATTATGTTCAACAAATCTCGTGCATTCTATGCTAAGGTCGGCGGCACAATTGTAACCGGTCCTGAAACTGCTGCTATGAGTGTCGACGGCTTTAGTCTTGCTACCGTCGATGATACTGTTGTGAACGGCGGAACTGTCTATCCTCAAGACGGCACCTATGCATACACCGGCATTTATACCGTCGGGGACGTCCAAAGTGCAGAAATGTTGTTTGCTGATTCTAACATTTTCGACATCAACATTCTTATGGCACATGAGACAAATATTAACGGCGCATCGACTATTGCTGAATCTCGTCGTGACTGTATCGCTATTGTTGGACCTTATGATACTTCGCGTATTGTTGGGAAAGCCCCATCCGATGCAACCGCCAATCTCATTGCTGACTTCGGTGCAAAAACCGCCATTCCTAATGTGTTCAGTGTATTCGGTTCATATTCTGCAATGTATGCAAATATGAAATACCAATATGACAAGTTCAACGACGTAAATCGTTGGTTGCCTGTCGTTGGTGACATCGCCGGTCTTATGGCACAAACCGATGCAAACCGCGATCCGTGGTGGGCTGTTGCTGGTCTTGAACGTGGTAAGATGAAGAACACGATCAAGCTCGCCTTCAATGCAACAAAACAAAATCTTGACGATCTTTATGTCAATAACCTCAATCCCGTCATCACCATTGCTGGGGAAGGAACTGCTATTGTTTACGGACAGAAAACAGCAACACCAAAACCGTCAGCATTTAGTCGTATCAATGTTCGTCGTCTCATCATTACTCTACAGAAAGCCATTGCAACAGCGGCACGTTATGCGTTGTTTGAATTCAACGACGAGTTTACTCGTGCAAGAATTCGTGGTATGATCGAACCGTTCCTCCGGGATGTCAAGGGTCGTCGTGGTGTTTATGATTTCATGGTTGTTGTAGATGCATCGAATAACACCGCCGAGGTCGTCGATAATAATGCCCTCATTATCGACATTTACATCAAGCCGACAAAGGTTGCAGAATTCATTCGTCTCAATATGAAGGTAACACGTACAGATGCCAACTTTGCTGAATTTGTTGGCGTCTAATCTATAGGAGAATAACATGCCAGGAATTACTCTTGAAAGCTTCAAAGCAAAAGTAGCAGACGGCGCAAGACCTAACCGTTTTCTATTAACATTTGCTTCTCCGGGCGGCGGAGCTGGTGCTGAATCAATCTCTTTTATGGTCAAAGGTGCACAACTCCCCGGTAGAAATATCGGGGAGGTAATCGCGAATTGGCAGGGCCAACAGGCAAAGTTTGCTGGTGATCCAACCTTCGATGATTTCACGGTAACCTTCATAAATGATTATGGGTTTGTGGCAAGAACGGACATCGAAAAATGGATGAACGGTATTGCGAATCCAAACACCAATGAGCGCGGCGCCCACGTCGAATATAAAATTGATGCGATCATCCAGCAGCTTGGTCGAAAAGGCGAAGTTCTTGCTGAATACAAGATGATCGGTTTCTATCCAAAAACAATGGATGTCATTGATCTTAACATGGAATCTTCGGATACATTTGAAGAATTCACTGTCACCTTCGGTTATGACTATTGGGAACGCACTGCCTAAAACATAACACAATAAAACACCCAAAACGACAAAGGGGTGGCTGATTTTATTCAGCCACCCCTTTGGTATAAATACTAAAAATACTTGAGGTGTAAGTGTAATGATGAATTTTTATTTTTGTTTATTTTTTCTATTGAGCTGTTCCTTAGCATATGCTAAGGACGATGCTATTGCAATATTCTCAGGACCCGTTGAACGTCACTTAACCACTGACTCTAAATACACGATCAAGAAAATAATTTCATATGATGATGTTAAATTTAAATTATTTTTCATTAATGATGTAAACGATAAAGAATATAAATCAATAGGAAGTAAAATTTCATCGAGAATAAAATACGATGAACTTGATTATGTTTTTGTGTTTGAAGATAATACAACGAGAATAACCAACGAAATGCCACTACCGAAATATAAGGTTGGTTATTTTTTTCTTAGGAACGAAGACACAATCAAAAGGTTAAACGGATCATTTATTTTACGTAGAGATGATTCTATATCGCAATTATTAAAATTCATGGATGATAATAATATCAGTCTTGATAATTTCTATTTCATCCGCGACAACAACATGGCCTCGTTCAATGCATCTAACAATATTAAGAATGAGCTTTACAAAAAGTGTTCTTGGTTTAATACATCAGATCACATTGTAAGAAATATTCAGGAGCTTAGGTGGGAACTCCTAAAAATCAAGGATCAACCGAAAGGCGTAATGATCATTCTATTAAATTCGCTACCGAACCATGATATGAAAACACGATATGAAATCGACCAAGTTTTAAACATCATCGCTGTTAATAATTACAAGCATCTTGATGTCGTTGTTGGCTTTGATGGAAGCAAAAATGGTATTGGTGTTAGTTTGATTAATGAGCCGATAGATGATAAATTATTTTTAAAATTCGTTGGGCGAGAAGTTGGTGTTTTTTCATCAGTTCAAGTGATGAAGGTTAATCAACAGAAGATAAGACAGATAATCCACGAGAACCCAATATTGAATGAAAATTATAAAGAGGAACTATAAAATGATAAAGAAAAATGCTGATTTAATTTTTGTTGTTCTTGTATGTGCCGTTATTATTTCGGTGTTAGTGAATCGTAGAATAACCACGTCGGGTATTATTAATTTTGAGAAGTTCAAAGACATATCAAACATAAGCATGGTGTGTATCGATCAGAAAGAAATAAATGAATGTTTTACAAATAGTGGAAATCTAAAAATTTCTATTATTCAGGGAGAAGAGAGCAAAGTACTTAAAATCGAATTACATCAGCAGTAGGAGTTTACGATGACATATCCAGATTACTTCAATTTCATACTATCATCTGACATACTCATTCTTGCTATCGTTTTGGCAGTTGCATTTGGATATGTTTTTTACATTCGCCCTAATCTTCAGAGAAAAAAAGAATTAGAAGAACAACTAACAAATTCGATTAAAGTTGTGCCTTCTCTTGAAGCAATGATGCACATGTTTGATGATTTAAAAATTAGTGTTCAAGACAAAATCAATGTTCTTTTACAGAATCAGAGTGCCGACACTCTTAAAGAAATAAATATATTAAAGGTAGACCTGAAAGAAACAATAAATGAGGTCGATGAAATTGTCAAGCAACTAAGTAAGACAGATTCAAAGATCGATGTTATTGATGCAAATATTAAAAGTATGATTCGTTCGATGATGGCACTAACAAATATCATTAATAATGTAATCAACGAAATCGAAAAATATGATAAATCTATTTCATTCGATAAAACATCTTTAGATGAAATGAAACGGTGTTTGGAAACATCAAAGATCGATGTTAATGCCATTATGCATATCGTCCAAGATATTCTCTCCAAGAAATTAGAGAATAATAAAATTGACTGCTTTCTTAATGATTGAGGTGTAACATGAATGCATTGCCGCTAAATCTTTCTTCAACAATTATCCGGCTCGAATATCAGAAAAAGAAGGTTTTAGATAGCACTAAAACCAAAAATGCAATGTGTTGGTGCAGAAAAAAATTGCTTGAAAATTATACGTCTATTGTGCAGTTGCTTTTAATGAAACTCGTCAACAGCACATACGAGTTTTATGAAGGTGATGAAACAGACATCGAAGATAAGGTCCTGCATATTAAGGAGTGGTTTCTGAAAACCGCATACGATTCTCTATACGAGAATAATCGAATCTCTAACCGTATGGTTTTATTTTTCAAACTATTACAGACACCGCTTGATGATAAAATTTTCAGTGATTATATTGCGAAGCACAAGGTACTTTCTGATATAAATAGGAATATCGACTGCAGAGAAACTATTAAGAGTTCATATGAAGAATTTGCTGCTGAAATTGCTGCTGAGATATCGGAGTATTTTGATATCTTCATTATGAATGTCATGTCGGTTCAAGTTGATTGTAAAAATGTATGTTCTAACATTCTCGTCAATCATGGGGTACCACACCAAGAATCATGTAAGGGTAATTATAAGGAATGTACATTGTGTAAATATTCTTCCTGTGATCCGGCATGTTCCTATCATGAGAAATTTGTTAATAATGAGAAGCTACATTACATAGTAACAGAAGAACAACTTGATACTCCGGGGTGGATTGAAAATTATCTCGGTTTGTTTGAGAACTATCACATCAATATTAAAAATGTAACACTTGTTATAGATTACCAACTGTTCACCGCCTCTCACTCGTATAAACATAGCGATGATAGTTTTAAATTCATTCTTCGTGCTAGTAATTTATTCAAAAAGACGAGGATCATTAATCATGAATTTGTAGATTTTGGAAAATTCACCACAAATCTTGCACCCATGATCGAGAGTTAATATGAGCACTAGCGAATCAACCAACCATCTTAAATCTGGTAACTTCTCAGTTGTCCTTAAAAACCAAAAGACAATCGAGTTCGTGGTTCAAGAGGTTAATCTCCCCGGGTTAAATCTTGGCGAAATACAAGTTGGTCATTGGACACAAAATCAAAATCGGCCGGGTGATAACATTACATGGTCAACATTATCAATGACAATTTTATGTGACGAAGAACTTGCTGCCTTCAAAGAAGCATTCAATCACATCATGTCTCTGAAGGACCCATATGATGGTAAGATCGAGATACAGAATGCAATTTTCGATGCAACTCTTCTTATCACAACGAACAAGAACAATGTCCAACACCGTGTTCAATTCTTTGATGCATGGATACAATCCATAGGTGATATCCAGTTCACCACAACCTCCTCTGAAGAGGAACAAATTGTATTTACGATAGAACTACAATACGATTATTATAAGTTCATTTAAAGGGATATTTTATGCTCGGTCAATTAGCAATGGTCAATCTCATTCCACAAGATAACGTAAATGTTTTCTTTAGGGATGGAGAAAGCCCAACATCAAATCTTGTCGAAGTTTATGATGCGTTGGAAAACGGCGTCATAGTTCAACAACCGCTCATTACTGATGCTAATGGTTTCTTTACCCCCGTGTATGCGGCGGAGGGAATTGTTTGGATGCACTACGGTGACCGCCATGTAATTCCGCTTACGATCATTGAGCCGATGACACCCGACCAACGCGATGGTTTTAATACAGCTCCTGATGTTAGTGCAGCAAATAGATTCACCACGATGTCAGATCTTAGCGATCTTGAAGAAGGCATCATTACAGCAACAACGGCGATTAGTTTACAGATTGCAGCGGATGCATTGGCTGCCGAGACATCTCGTTTACAAACAGCTGATAATGTTATCGTCACAACGGATGATCGTGAACAGACAACCGCCGATAGATTAGCAACGGCCGCGGACAGAGTACAAACGGGACTTGACCGTGCAGCAACAGCGGCTGACAGAGCACAAACCACCCAAGATATAGAGATAACAACTGATAACCGAATTCAGACGGGCCTTGACCGAATAGCAACAGCGGATGATCGCGTTCAAACGACTGCTGATGCGATTGTGACGGGTAACGATCGTACACAAACAACAGCAGATGCAATTGCAACGGCCGCAGACAGAGTACAAACTGGACTTGATAGAGTAGCAACGGGTAACGATCGTACACAAACGGGATTAGATTTAATTGCAACAACATCAAATAGCGAGGCCGCTGCCCAAAGTGTTGTTGACGCCGCCGCGGTTGTTGAAAATACGTTATCATCGCTGGCTGATTTGGCCGCAAGTATTATAAGAACACAGACTATAGTTGTTCAGCATCATGCGTTTGGAGAGTAAAAATTATGCCAGTAACTGAACAGCAAATAATTGAATTAATCGCCGCAACAACCGATCTCGTTGCTGAAGTCTCTACCAAGAAAGTTGTCTTGGATAATGCGGTGATAGCAACAGCAGCCGATCGTGTTCAGACCGCTCTCGATGTTACTGCTACATCAGAAGATAGAATACAGACGGCGCTTGATGTCCTTGCCACCACACAATCTGCTGAACAGACTAACCTCGATGCTATCCAAACCGCGGCTGATAGAGTACAAACTGCATTAGATCGCATTGCCGTTGCATCACTTATATCAAGTCCTCCTGCTACATGGAAGATAATACTTGGCCAACGTGACACACTCGTCAATGTTACTCCTGTTAATGGCAGTACTACTGACCTTGATTATAATGCTGGGAGTTATCATATTGACCTATCAGCTCTAACCAATGCTCATGCCGTTGTGTTCACTTCTAGTAATTGGCCGGGTGGCATTGCGGATCGGGGCTTACAGGAGATCTTTCTAAAGGTTGGTGCTACATTACCGCTTATCACCTGGCCCGCTGGTTGGGTAACCGTTATCCCAATAGTGTCAAAAACAAATAACATCACCGTAGACTCAGTTGGTGCCTCTGCCCCGACAATGGTTGCCGGGAGAACATTCTAATGGGATGGTTAGCAAAGAAACTTCATGCAATTAGCGATGGTGATTATGTCACACAGGGACGGTATTTTGATGGCATAAATGACTATGCAACTCGTACACCAACCGACCTTGGAATTGGTGAGGGACCAACCGGCACACTGAGTGTGTGGATAAAAAGTGCGGTGGACGGAACTCTAGGGGTCATCTTATGTAATGCGGGCAATGCTAACGCTGGTTTGTATTTTGCTAAATATACAACCAATGTTTTCTATCTACGCCTAAGAAATAGTGGCCCGGCTATAATTGTCAGCGCTGTCGCCGGGCAGATTTTATCCTCTGATGGATGGGTGCATTTTCTTGCTTCATGGGATACAGCCAATCTTAAATTTCATTGGTATCGCAACGATGTCTCGATATCAACTATCGTCCCGTCATCTACGACCAACGTTGATTATGACTATGGTACTTGGGCGATTGGGGATGAGAACAATGGTGGTGGGCGCTTTAACGGCGATATGTCGGAGTTGTATTTTTCTACTGATTATATTGATCTTACGGTTGAAGCCAATCGACGCAAGTTTATATCTTCTACGAGAAAACCGGTTTCATTGGGTCTCACGGGATCATTACCCACCGGAAATCAGCCCCTGATTTACTTCCCCTATGGTGATCCAACGGACAATCATGGCACAGGCGGTAACTTCACTATGACGGGTGCTCTTGATGTTTCTTCCTCTTCCCCGAGTGATCCAGATGGAATTTGGGAGATAGGAATTACGACTACTGATAGTGCCCAGACATTTGTTATTGATATCTCTGCTGGAATAAATCCATTTATTACTATAGACTGGGGAATTGACGACCCACAGGTCTTTACTACAACCGGGATGAAGATGAAAACATATCCTCCAAATAGTAGTTATGTAGTCAAGATCAGCGGATCATTTACTAGTGGGGGAAATATTAAGCTCAGTAATCCAACACTACTAAGAAGCACGAGTGTTATTCCGTTTATCGCCGGGCTTTCAAGCTTCTATGGAACGTTTAATGGATGTACAAATCTCAAATCGGTTCCGGCCGATCTCTTTCGCTATAACCCACAGGTATCATTTAGCGCATTTCTTTCAACATTTCAAAGTGCGGGAATAGAAGAAATACCCGCTGGATTATTTCGGTACAACATTCTTGCATCGACTTCAGGATTTCAGGCAACTTTCCGCTATACATCTATAACATCTGTGCCACCCGATACTTTTCGATATAACACACTAGTATCATCTGCTGGATTTAAGGATACTTTTGGTGGATGTGGTAGTCTTATTAGTATTCCACCAGATTTGTTCCGATATAACACGGCGGTATCTAACGAAGCCTTTAGTAGCACATTTTTAAACTGTACATCACTCGAAAGCGTGCCTGCTGATCTTTTCCGCTACAATATAGCCGCAAGCACTTGGGGTTTCTATCGCACATTTCGCGGTTGCAATAAAATTCAGCTTAATCGCAACATTTTCTTTGCTGACGGTGAGGAGACTACCCGCTTCGCTAGTCCAAAACCAACACCAAACTTTACTGAATTTGCTATGTTTACTAGTACGTTCGAAGGTACTCAAGGAGAAGCTCCTCCTCTATGGAATTGTACCTTTAATGGTTCGGCGGTCATTACAGATTGTTTTCACGGTCAGCGCATCGAATCGGTTAGTAACTATGGCGATATCCCAGTAGAATGGATTTAAATATGAAGATAAATGATAATGGTATTATCAAAACTCTACCAACGGTTGTTCTTGTTAATGAATGTGAAATTCTAGTTAGCACGCTAGCCCAAGCAGAGAGATTTGGGAGAATTGAATATGTACCCCCGGCGCCTTCATTACCAACAGCGGAAGATGTTGAATCACAGAAAAACATATTGTTTACTGCTATATGTGAGGCCGCTAGAGTTTATGTCGAGCAAGAGTTTGATGCCGCTGGTATGATTCTCGTTGATCGGATGCTTCGTAGGGACCCACCAAATCAGCGAGCACAGGAATGTGATAACTGGGTTGCTAGTGTGTATTATGCAGCGGAGTATCGCAAGGCAATGGTCACCGCTGATATGTGGCCCAGTGATCAAGACGTCCTTGATTTTAATTCTTTCGGAAAAAAACCCCACACGATCGCCCAACTTCTAGCAGAATTCTAATCAGCAACTTTGTTTGAACATAATAAATAGTTTTATATAACATTAACTTATAACAGAGGAGAATAAATATGAACAAATTTCCGATCATACCGCAAGACAAGGCAAACCACTTTATCGTTGGCGCCTTGATAGGAACGTCGGCTCTACTCATCGGTGGTTACGCTAGCATTCCGGTACTGGCTGCTGCCATTGGCAAGGAAGTGTATGATCACTTCCACGGAGGTAGTGTTGAGTTGTATGACACTATCGCCACCACCCTCGGTGGGGTTCTGAGTGTTGGCCTTGTCATTTTGGCCCGTCTGTTTTAATCAAGGTTAATCGGAGCAACTTATGTCCTTAGAACAGAGTATAGCAGATCTATCATTGGCGGCTACGGAATTGCTTGAGGCAGTTAACGTTTCTAAGGAATCCTTAGATACCGCGGTTGCGTCTGCTGCCGCCGATCGTGTCCAAACGGGATTAGATAGAATATCAACCGAAGAGGATGCCGCGGCAGCAGCACTAGCAGCATCCTCGGCCACGACGGTTGCCCAAGATGCGCAGACAGCGATGACCAATTTTTCGCTGACAACGACAGCGTTGCTTGAAGGTGCGGCCATCTCACAGGCAGCACTCAATGAAATTGTTGTTGATACCGGGGAGGTGCGAGATTTAGCAGAAGCGGCAATTTTAGAAGCAACTAATCTCCGCGATGAATATATAATTATAAAGGATGATGCTCTTGCGGCCGTGGCTGACATGGGAGAAAGAGCAACACTATGGGGAACCAAATTAACAACAGGACCCGTTCCCCCGCCGAATCCACTTGATGGTGACATTTGGCTCGAGTTCACTTAAGGAGAATAATATAGTATGCCTAAGATTGCACGTGAACAAATCTTTAATGGAAGTCTGGAGACCTCGGCTGTTTACGATTCGACCAAGATCACCTTGGCGGGGTCGCTGGTTAAGCAGAGAACCGAAGTCGGCAACCCATCCAACAAGTACCTGGGCGTTGCTCCTGTATCCGCTATTCGTGCTCAGGAACTTTCTGGTTGGAATCCAGGTTCAATGCATATCATTCGTTACGGGAATAAGCATATTTTGTTCTCTGCTGATGGTGCTACAGGAGCAACTCGTCGTGTAGCCGCCTTTACCTACGATCTTCTAACAGAGGCCATCTCTTATCTTGGTTTTATCACCCTAACCTTCCCCACCGGTATCACCCAGATCATCCGTGGTGTCCGTGCATCAATCCAGCCCTACACCGCTGGGACTGTTGGTGTAGAGGGTGCAATCGTTACTGGAGTAGGGACAAGCTGGACCACAGACCGTATGTGTGCAGGGAGTCGGATCGGCTTTGGGACCACAGATGCTCATCAGGTCGTTACTTGGTATGAGATCTTGTCTGTTGACAATAATGGTCAGATTACTTTAACTGCGCCCGCTGGATCAATTCCTGCTGGAACCTCCTATGTTCTGGAGGACTTCAAACTTGTTGTCTCTACCACCTCGACGACCGTTACTGCAGGAGGTTTAAACGTCGTCAAGGGGATTCGTCTAGATGGCTTCGGTGCAGGGGGCATCACTGTCCTTGGGGCAACCAACATTGACAATGTTCGTGCTGTCTATCGCTTGAAGGATGCAGCGCCAATTACTAACCAGCAATCAGACGCCGTAACCTATTACAAGTTTGTCAACTGGCAGACTGAGTGGATAATCGTCCCTGATGGTAACGCATCTAACCTCAAGCTCTATATGTATAACATTCGAGCCCCTCTGACGCATGTTGCAGGTGATGGGGCATTGCTGACAGCAGTAACTGAGTGTGTGACAACGGGTATCCAGGTCGTTACTGGTACACTCATGACTTATAATAATGGGCGTATCGTCACGGCCAATCACGGACCCGGGTTAGGAGTAGAGAGTTTGTATCTTGCTACAACTACCCGTATTATTCGTATTCCAGTTGCAGCCATCCTTCAGGGGTCAACGGCATTTATTGAGGATCAGATGATCGAAGTTCCTCTTGGAGGCGCTTCCGGATTACCAGCCACAGGAGCTTTAAACTCCCCGGAATATAGTGCCTCTCTGGATCGGTTCATCTTCAGTGGATTTACTGCCCCGGGTGGTCGTATCTATGTAACGCCTTATCGTTCAGATGGTGGCCAGTTTGAGAATCACTTTGGTATGATTAGTAGTTCTTATGACCAATCTATCGCGAATAATCCACTCTTTCCAAAACTCTTTGCCGCCGCCCAGCTCTGGAGCGAGGATGGGATTCTCTACTGGACAATCTTCGGTGGTGTCGTTTCTACTACCGGTGTTATCTATATTTTCCCCGGCTTCGGTGCCCACTGGGATTATGCTGCAACCACTGGTGAACGAGCAATTCTTCCGGCTATGAATCTCGGGAGCTCCCCCACTCGTTTCAATCGAGTCCTCGGTGTAGCTAACACACATATTGAGACACTCCCAGGATTAGTTAAAGTGGTAGAGCCATATCGTATTCTCTATCGGACCGCTGGTATCGCCGACAATAGTGGTGCTTGGACTATTGCCCCACAAGATGGTGACCTTTCTGGGTTGGCTCCTGCTCCTCAAATCCAGTTTGCTATTGAATGGCTAACTATGGGTGATGTCTGTGTCGTGGCCCAGGTTAAATCAATCTGTCTGATTTACGAAACAGAGGACGCTCTTCCTGACACCTTCCAATGGAACTTCGGAGATTCCAATGTTGTTGATGGAACATTCGGATTCACCCAGACCGATGCTCTTACCTCCTGGCCGGCGGTCTTTACTATCAAGATGTACCGCGCAGATACAGATTCACTTATCCTTGAGCAGTCAAGCGATGGTACTCTTCTCGGAGTATTTGAATACTGGGACGGCAACGCATGGGTGGTAGGACTTGGTACAAACACAGCAAATATTCGTCGTCGTTTTGTTCCATCTAGTTCTCTTCCGGGTGGTGTTGACCTTTACGCTACTCTTCAGGTGACATAATGCTTCTTGTTGGAAGTCAATCTTTTATAATGACGAAGAGTCCTGGTATTTTCTCAGGACTCTTCGGTATCGTTTCTCAAAATAGAATAAGACTGCCTGCTATAAATGTTGTCTCACTCCCATATACGTCGCTGATGTCATCAAGCAATGGTACTGTCAGACTTCAACTCAATCTACCGAGAGTAAGACGTCTTATGACCGCGTCTGGTGATTCAATATCAACACACGGTAGATTCCTTCAAATAAGAAGTCAAGATACTTGGAAGTCAACTATTCCACGCATCTGGGATGGATCGCGATGGTCATCGGCCAAGGTTAAAATTTGGAATGGTTCTTCTTGGTCATAGTAAACGTTTAGACAAATGGCATGAATACACAAAAAGTATTCATGCCATTTGTCTAAATATATTACACTATAAATAATTTTAAGGAGATATTCTTATGAGTGGTGTTATAGTAATAGTCGGTGGCGGTATTGTTAACTTCCCACCCGAAACTGAAATTTTTGAATATGCCGAAGAACCGCCATGCGCCGCGCTATTCGAACATTCAGAGGAGTAACGAGATGTCAATTTTTAAATTTAGACCGAAGGTTCCAACTACTGGGCAGGAACTTGTTCATAAAATTCGTTTAAAGCAAAGACTTACGAATGAAGAGCCGTGGATTCAAGTTGGTGAGGACATTTTATTGTCTTCACTGTTATATGATGACATTGAAGATAAGTATACAGTGAATGAACCGCTTGCTATCAATACAAAGTTCACGCGCATTACATTCTTATCAGAAGATGGGGTTGAAGGTCAACCCGTCGACCTACCACCGAAAGACAACAATGTTTCTTTTATCACGTTGTATGTTTTCACCGCGGATATTGGTCTTGGTGTTATGCCGAGAGTTGACTTTAATGTCTCTACATTGTTTCCGAACACCGCTTCCGCCGGTTCTAAACTGATCATCGATGCAAAAACCGTAAAGACGGACGCTAACGGGTATGCATCTATTCAAATACCAGCCGACATCAATAGTGTTCGTATTACCGTTGGTAAAAGCATTAACATTCAAAAATTTGATACCAACGGTAAAGGTGGTCAGATGGTGAACATTAAAGATCTGTTATAATGGGTACTTATAAAATCCAGGATTTTAGAAAATATCTAAAAAATCCACAGAAGTACAAAACAAATAATGCTAATGCACCTCTTACACTACGCAGCGGTTGGGAGATTCAATTTGCCCAATGGCTTGATAGGAAAGAGGATGTTATAGCATGGAATTGTGAAGAGGTAATCATCCCTTATATCTATGACGTAGATGGAAAACAACATCGTTATTTCATGGATTTTTGGATGCGGGTTCGTGGGGTCGATGGTGTCTTAACAGAATACTTGATCGAGATAAAACCGAATAAGGAAAAGTTTGAACCAAAGATGCCACAAAGAAAAACTGCAAGATATTATAAAGCAGTCGCGACATACATCAAGAATCAAAACAAATGGGCAGCAACCGAAAAACTCTGCCAACAGGCAAGGGATCAGGGTAAAAGACTTTTCTTTGAAGTTATTACTGAAAAAGAATTTCCATTTATATGATAGTGAATAAATATTAATAGAGCTATTAAATAAATGCATCTAAATATTAACAAAGAGGTTAATAATGGCGCCCAAACTTGAATATAAGCACATGTACTACTTTCGCTATAATAATCCAGTGACGATCAAGACTATTCATATTTTTGACAAAGCACCCGTTATCATACCGCTTGATATTAAATCAAGAACAATGCTGGCAATTAATATCCACTGGTTACACCCAGCAGTTCGTCAAGAATTCATTGACCTCATAATGGATTTATTTGATAGAAAATATATGACAAGCAAGGGATTAAAGTTTTCGGTTGCTCGTGTATTCTATATGCAAATCAAAAAGGTAAAACGATTACAGTGGGCAATGAAGGCTATCAGAAGATATAGGATTGATCGCATTACAAATTTGACTGAAATTCCACAAGAGCAATGGGATGACATACTTCAGACTAAGAGATATCGTGCTCGTTTTGCAAGACGTTCTCGTGGATTCAAAATTTAAAGAAGATTGGATAAACACATATGTTTAGTTCTTTGATGGAAATTTTAAAACGACCTATCTATAGCGACAAAGAAGCAGCGATTGAGACAGGTGGGACGCCGTCTACAACATCTGATCGCGGTGATGTTGAACATGATCATATTTCCTATGATCCGTTTGGCAATTATAGTGCTTCTGGTATTCTCGGTGAAACGGAACATAAGGTTAGTATGAGAAATCAACTAATCAGAAAGTGGCGCGGAATCTCCCAGTACCCAGAGGTCGACGAAGCTTTACAGGAGATATGCGGCGAGGCTATTGTTTATTCTGAATTAGAGAAAGTCATTGATCTTGATCTAAGTGATCTTGAGGTCGGTGACAAGATCAAAGATAAAATCATAGAATCATTTGAAAAAATTCTATATATGCTAGACTTCAATGTCAACGGCGAAGATCTATTCCGTCAGTGGTATGTTGATGGTTCTTTGAATTTTGAAGTTGTTTATGACAATGCAAAAATTCAGGAAGGTATCAAAAAACTAATCCATCTTGCTCCGTTTAACCTCTTCAAATATAAAGACGCCACGACGGGTCAGATGAAATGGTTCATTGCCAAAAAACCAACTTATAATATTCGTGATGATTATAACAAATCAGAAAAAATCTTTTTAGATGAACAGATTGCCAGCATCAATAGTGGTGTTTATGGAGAGGATAAAAACATTCCTCTAAGTCACCTTAACAAAGCAGTTAAGTCAATCAATCAGCTTTATTTGATTGAGGATTCCATCGTCATCTTTAGGATCACAAGATCACCAGAAAAACGAGTCTTCTACATTGATACCGGCAATCTTCCGAAAACAAAGGCGGAAGAATACATCAAAAATCTTATCGCCAAATATCGTCAGAAGAAAATCTATAACATTGAAACCGGCACGATTGAGAACAAACATAAATCAATGTCTATTCTTGAGGATTTCTGGCTTCCAAGAACTGCTTCGGGTAAAGGAACACAGATTGATACCCTCCAGGGCACAGGTGGGGGAATGCAAGATCTATCCGACATTGACTATTTTGTTGGTAAGGTGTATCGTGCTCTCAACGTCCCAAAGTCTCGTGTTAGCGGTGAAACAAAGGTTGTCATCGGCAACACTCTTGATATCGAAAGAGATGAATTAAAATTCTTCAAGTTCGTTCTTAAACTAAGACGGAAATTTAATAACCTATTCGTCGATCTCCTCAAGAAGGACCTTATCGCAAGAAAGGTTATGACATTTGAAGATTGGTCGTTGATTCAAGAAAAGATTAAATTTAACTATGCAAATAACAATGAATATGCAGAGATTAAAAGACTACAGATTCTTGAGATGAGGGTTGCAACTGCTGAACGTGTTATTGCATTAGAGGAAGCCGGTTATTACTCCAAGGAATATGTCAAGAGAAATATCCTTGCACAAACTGACGAGGAAATTAGGGATATCAAGAAACAGAGAAAGAAAGAAGAGAAAGAAGGAGGATCAGATAAGGGCGATAAAGAGGACGGCGATTACGGCGACGAAGGTGATGAGAAGAAACCAAAGAAAGCTTTAGTCAGTTTTGTCTAATGAACTGATAAATAAAATAAACATCGAAGGAGATTTAATGATGGAAAATGAAAATGCTGAAGTACCAAATACAGATGACACCGGTGTTCCTGAAAAAGAAACTCTTGGAAAAGCAATTGTTGCTGCTGCTGATAAAGACTATGCAACATTCAAGGGTTCTATTGCGGATGTAATTCGTGATCGTGTGTCTGATGCAGTGAAAGATGCCGCCGATGAGATTCGTCAGAATCTCTTCAAAAAACCAGAGGAGGAGTAAATCATGACCAAGGTCGAGCTTCTTAAAGAATGCGTTGACTTTCAATCAGTAGAGAATCTGATTGAGGGTGGAGAAGCTCTCGAGGAAGGAAAGGTTACACCAAAGAAATACTACATCCAAGGTCCTTATGTAGAAGCGGATGTAAAAAATGGGAACGGTAGAACGTATCCCTTGAAAGTTCTTGAGAGCCAAGTACAATCTTATGTAAATTCAAGAGTGGCCCAAAATCGGGCAATGGGTGAATTAGGTCATCCATCTACAACTGACATCAATCTCGATCGCGTATCTCACCTCATTAAAGAAATGCGAATGGACAAAAATATTGGGTTCGGTAAATCCGTACTGATGAATACTCCGATGGGAATGATCGCAAAAAGTCTGATTGATGAAGGTGTTAAATTAGGAGTATCTTCACGCGGTGTTGGTACAATGAAGAACAATGTTGTTCAAGGTGACTATCGCTTAATCACCGTTGACATCGTTGCTGATCCTTCAGCTCCTTCTGCATTCGTTGAAGGTATTCTCGAGTCTCACCAAGGGAAAGAGTGGGTTCTTGAAAACGGAATTCTTGTTGAGAGAGAAATCGAACAACTTGAAAACAATCTAAACCAATATGCAAGAGAAGACATCAGAACGGCTACTGTTAAGGTTTTCCGTGATCTTCTTACCATGATTGGCACAAAACATTAAAAAATAAGAGTTCTAGATAAATATAATTTTAAAGATGTTTGTTATAGAACTCTTAAATCACACACAGGAAAAAGGAGAGCACACAATGCTTGAAAAATTATTCGAGAAAATTTCTGCTGAACTATTGACCGATGATGTCAAACTCGAACTCTCCACGATTTTTGAAAGTGCAATTAATTCTGCCATTGCCGATAAAGAGCAAAAGCTCGAAGAAGCAAACAAAACAGAGATTGCGGAATTCAAAGCCGAACTCGTGGAAAAAGTTGATGAGTATCTGACCTATTTTGTCGATGAGTACATGAAAGAAAACAAAGTCGGTATTGCTGAGTCTGTTAAGGTTGAAACTGCTGAGCGCGTTCTTGGTATTTTCAGTGGCGTAGTCAATGACTTCCACGTTAGCCTTGATGAGAAGGTTGTCGAGGAATCTTCAAAAATTGGTTCGCTTGAAACTACACTCAACACTCGTACAGAAGAACTCAGTGAATCTCGTAAAGAAGTTCTGCGTCTCAAATCAGAACGCCTCATTGACGAGAAACTTGCTGGTATTGAAACAGACATGGGTAAAGAGAAATTCAAGGCACTTGCTGGTACCGTGAAACTTGAAGAAGGCAAAGAAGTTGAATTTGCCGAGAAGTTGAACATTCTTCTTGCCAACGCCATCGTCACTGTTCCTGCTGTTAAGATCGAAGAGTCAAATGAGGAAGTTCCAGAAACAATCATCCCAGACAGAATGAAGAGTTATATCGACAAACTCTAAAATCTGAAACATTTACACCAGGTTTTATAAATATTTTTAAGAACAACACAAAAACAACATTTCAGTTTAAAGGAGAAACACTGATATGAATCCACTATTAGAAAAATGGGATGGTCTTCTGAAAGCCGAAGGCAAAAAGGCTCCTATTGTTAAAGATATGGAAGCAATGGCCCAAATTCTTGAGAACCAGGAAGGTTACATTACCGAGACATCTGGTAACGTCGCTGGTGATATGGCACCTTTCTACCCTGTTCTCGTTCCTGCCGTACGTCGTATTTTCCCTCAGCTTCTTGCTAACGAAATCGTTGGCGTTCAGCCGATGAGTGGTCCTACCGGTTACGCATACGCAATTCGTTATCTTTATGGTTCGGGTGCAAGCGTTACTGGTGCTGATCTTCTTCGCGGCGACAGTGCAAACGCTCTCGGCTTCAAATCGATGGCGGTTGTTGTTGTGCCGGGTGTTAACGGTACTCCTGGTACCTCTGCTGATAACTTTGGACCGATCGTTGCTGGTACCCCAGTAGCAATTACCAAATGGGACGGCGTCGATTCGTTTGATGCTTATGCAGGTACTGCTGTTTATGGCGAAAAGGGCAAGTTCCTTTACAATCTCAACGGTGCTGCTGCTCTTGCCGTTGGTGATGAAGTCACGATCGGTGGCAAGTCGTACAAAGTTGCTTATACAATCGGTAACGAAGCTGGATTCAACGTCATCTTCGAGAACTATTCCGGTTCTGTAACAACTGCTGCTGGTGAAGTTCTTGGTTCTGATGGTACTACAAACGAAATGAAGAGCATGAAAATGCATCTCGAGCGTGTAAGTACCGAAGCTAAGACACGTAAACTAAAAGCCGAGTACACCATGGAACTCGCACAAGACCTTAAGAACGTCCACGGTCTTGATGCTGAAGGTGAACTCATCAACATCCTTGAGTATGAAATCACTGCTGAAATTGACCGTGAACTCGTTTCCCGTATCAACAACGTAGCAACAAGTGGTCTTGCTCCTTGGGTTTATGCAATGTCTGCATCTACAATTACCTCGGGTACCAACATTTCCGACGGTCGTTGGGAGCAGGAGAAATTCCGTACCCTGTACACCCGCATTGTTAAAGAAGCCAACAACGTCGCTCTTACGACTCGTCGTGGTGCTGCTAACTTCATCGTTGCATCCACCAACGTTGTTACCGCTCTTGAAATGCTTCCTTCCTTCATGTACTCCGCTGTTCCTGGTACCATTCAGGCAGGCGCAGGTATCGTGAAAGTTGGTACCCTCGATGGCCGTTTCACTGTCTACTGCGACACCTTCGCAATGTTTGACTACGTCACCGTCGGTTACAAAGGTGGTTCATCGTTCGATACCGGTATCATCTACTGCCCGTACATTCCGTTGATGATCCAGAAGGTCGTTGATCCTAACACCTTCCAGCCGAAAGTTGGTTTCATGCAACGTTCCGCTATCGTCGAGAATCTCTACGGTGCAAAGAATTATTACAGAACTTTCCTTGTCGACTTCACCGGATCAACTCTTGCTGGTAAGTCATTGTTCTAATCGGTAGATAATAGTTGCATATACAAAAGGGTTGTGATATAATTCACAACCCTTTTATTTTATTCATTTTCTTTGAAAATTTATTGGGTGCATATAAATAAATTTAAAAAGATTGGGATTATTTAGAATGGGTATAGAACTGATTTCCTTTATTAGGGAAAATATAAGAAAAGAGGGTGGAAGATTTAACATACACGTTGTTAGAAATACACCCGATTGGTTTAAGAAAAGAGGGGCGACTGATAAACTAAATGACATTATGGAATCAACAACATTTCTCGACGATGACGCGAAATTTCCAGAAAGAATTCATTGTATATTAAATGGCATAACATCAAAACCAATATGTGTTAATCCCAAATGTAATAATTATGTAAATTATCATCAGGGGGAATATCATAACTATTGTTCTAATAAATGTCATTTATCATCAGACGAAAAGAAGGAAAAAACTAAACAAACGGTAATCGAAAAATACGGTGTAACTAATGTAAGTAAATCTCTTGATGTAAGAAAAAAATTATCTGAAGCAAACCAAAGAAATAAAAATAAAACATCAAAGAAATCTATCGAAACTTCTTATTATAAATGGAAAGACCATGCAGAAGAAAGATATAATGAATTAGCCATTGAACCTGTTTTTAACGGACCAATGAAAAGAGAAGATCGAATTTTTAGATGTCTTGTTTGTAATAACGAATTTAAACAAGATGCCTTTATGCTCAGTAATGGCCTCGGAAAACATGGTCTACGCTGTCCGCACTGTCATCCAAAACGAGAATCGAAAATAGAATTAAAAATCTGCAATTGGTTGGATGAAATTGGGATAAAGTTTTTAAGAAATGACAGAAAAACTTTTGGGTTCGAAGTTGACATATTAATTCCTGATAAGAAATTGTGTATTGAGTTAGACGGTGTACTTTGGCATTCGTTCGGACATAGTAAATATCATTATATCAACAATGCCGATAGAGAAGATAATAATGTTCATTTAAGGAAAAAAATTGTGGCGGAGAACGCTGGATATTCTCTGCTACGATTCACTGACATTGAGATACAAAATCAGAAGAAGTTTGAAATTATCAAATCTATCATTCTCGTCAAGTTATGTATGGCCGAGAAGATTTATGCAAGATGTTGTTCCACCAGGGAAATTGATTCGGTAGAGTTAAGTCAATTTCTTGAAGAAAATCATCTGATTGGTAAATTGAATTCTTCGAAGAAATTTGGTCTTTTCTTTAATGATATATTAGTTCAGGTCATCGGATTTGGAAAACCCAGATTTGCTAAAGATCATGATTGGGAACTATATCGTCTTTGTACTGCAAAGAATACATTGGTTGTTGGAGGATTTTCAAAGCTTCTTAAATATGCAACCAATAATGGGGTTCGAGGAAAAATAAACAGCTTCGTGGATCGGAGATTTTCGGAGGGTTGTGGATATGAAAGTGTTGGGTTTGAAAGAATTCGTTCTACCCCGCCTAATTATTTTTATTGGCACCAGAAAGACGGTTCTGTTGTAAAGAGATACGAAGCACAGAAACATAAGCTCCAAAAATTATTAGGAAACGAATTTGACCCTAATAAAACAGAAACTGATAATATGTATGATGTTGGTTTTAGAAAATTTTATGATTGCGGGAATTGGGTTTACTCTTTAGAACTCAATTGGGATTAAATCAAAGGCCTACCGATTCATTTCGGTGGGCCTTTTTCTTTCTCTAAAAAATAATCATCTATATGAAAAAAGTTATTGACAACGATTTCTTTATTTGTTATTGTTTACTCAACGAATGGAGGTAAACATGAAAATCACTTTGAAATTTGCTTGCGGTTGTACTGAATTTGTGGAATCGCATATCGGTTCTGGTGAATTAGAAGTCAAACATATATGTGCAACCTGCGCTCTTCGTAACATGGAAAGAGAAATTCTTGCCAAAAGAATTTCTGCCTTTCTTGAAAAATATGGGAAGAGAGATCGTAGCGCCCCCGAATTTTGGAATTCTCCCGATGGTGCTGAAATGGAAATGGCAGCAGGCATTCTTGCCCGCGCTAAAAATCCTTCACGAGTTCCTTGGTCTGATTGGGGTTCTGGCGGATATGGACCTTATACTTCAGTTGAAGGAAGAACCGAACACGCGGAACTGCTTCGTTTGATAAAAGAAGTTATCTCTAAATAAGGATGCTGATCATGGAAGCAACAAAGGCACAACTCGAAAGACTCAATAGAGATCTTAAGGTTATGGCAAAAGGAGAAGAGATTGCCGTTGAAGAGATCGGCGGCACGTTCTATGCCTTCGGTTCTGAACTCGCGACACTTCGTATCTTTGCAAAATATAACAGCGGCGGTTGTGTTTACAATGATCGTATCCGGTGTGGATATAGCGAAAACCTCAAAAAATTCTTCGTCTCAATCGAGCCGGCATTCTAAGGAGAAATCATCATGGCTGACACGACAAATGACAAACTCGACGGTGCTATGCGCAATTTAGAACGTGAATTGATTGAACAAGGTATTCCTGTTAATGTTGCCCTTAAATTCCAGGAATCGTGTCGGCGGATGCAAGAGGCCGTGGCTGCTGCACAAGCAGAGGCTGATTTGTTAATAAAGAATTTGGTGCAAGATGGGATGCCAAGAACAGAAGGCAATAACCTTCGGGGATATGCAAATCACGCCATAAAGAACTATTATCTTGACGGGCTTGGTTGATTGATGATTCCACTAGACAAGCTAGAATGATCTAGAAAGACCGACGGCCCAATTGGACATACAATCCAATTGGGCCGTTTAGCGTCATGTTTAAAGGAAAGAATTTTTCTATTGACATAATGACGAATTGCTGTTATAATAGAACCATGTTCGCCGCGAGAAAACAATATAGAGGGTCTAAGCGGTAACACCACCCACCCCAGGAACATTCTTTAAACGAATAATTCCAGCAGCATATGTGTTAGCAACCTTCGTTCGAGTCTTAAAGTTTGTTCTGTTGTTTGCTCCGTCTTTAAATGCAATATGAATCCAGGGTCTATTCCCACCCCACTCTAAAATGAGTTCGCACCATTCGAAAGTATTCTTCATTTCAACACATCTCTGATAATACTGCTCATCTGATAAACCCGGCCACTGAAGATCAACTGCACATCCTTTATTATGCCAAGATGACCCAGCACCATGTCGGAAGCCGGAGTTGATTGTTGGTCGGCCATAAAGTATGATGAGCTTCTCGAGAACATTCTCGCTAAGATTCTTAAGGTTACATGCAATCTCATGGGTAGTCAAACCAACCTGATTCTTGAGAACATAGTTACTAACAGCACACCCGGTTGTTAAATGTTTAACCTTAAAATTTGTCGTTAATGAATAATCACCAGTGATGACTTCAGGAAACATTCCACAACTTGAAGGAATAGTTTCTTCTATAGGTTCTCGTTCTTCAACATCTTCCTTTATCGGTGTAGAATCTACAAGTTGATTAGCAGCTATGTCGATGCCAGCACTTACAAAAATAATCTCCTGTGTCGGTGTTAACGGCTCTGAACTATCTTCGTTGATCGTTGCGGCAAATTCTCTCAAGGTTACGCCGGGTTGAACATTCGGTGCGACACCACCTTCTCCAGCAAAAACATTATCCGAGGATGACACAATAGTTCCGACAGGACAGCCAACAACAGAATCACCGAGACGAGCGGTTGGTGAACCTTCAGTTATGACGATATTCGATCCCGTGACAATTGTTGTTGGATGACCACAATCACAAATAGCAATGTCGCCAATTCTAGCGACAGACGAACTATTTGCATTAACCGTAGCAGCACCACTTATAATCGTCCCCATTGTAGGAATGCATGGAATTGGTGGGTGGCAACAACAGATGCAAGACACCATATCTCCGATTCTCGCAACACCCGGCATTATGAATTTACTCCTTCGATTACTAACTCATAGAAGTCAAGAATGTCCTGCAACTTATATGTAGTGAGAATCATTTCTTTTTGTGTCATTGGATTTATTATCATCTTCGGTTGGGCGTATGTTTGAAACAGCATTCTATCTCTGAGAGCGGGGGCAATAGAATCACGAAATTCAACCCACATACCAGCATCAACCGTAGCCTTTGCTGGAATAGCAGCAATAGCAGTAGTGAAGACTATATTTTGACTCATAGTACCCATGTCTGTTGGATAAGAATTACCCGTCCATATGCCATCTCCCCCCTCGCATGTATTCTTATCAAGGAATTCTGGAAGACTACAATAACCAAATTCTTCAGAAATATCAACACTACCTTCTAACGTAAACATCGTTGTGAAATCTGGTAAATCATAACTCCATGCCGCATTTAGTCCTGTTAGATTCTGTGGGGTAAGCGATGAAAATATATCTGCAACTCTATCACCAACTGGGTCGGGAATTACGTCACCGTCAATGTTCGTGATGGCCAGCTGCATTCTCTTCATAGATGCATAAGAGAAAAGTGGTAATAGAGTTCCTTTAATAGCACTATCATCAAAATCATTTATGTAAGTTTCGCAAGCAGTTTCAAACGAATCGAGCCACTGATTCACGGTTGCTTTTAAGACGGTTGCATTAGAATATGCCGGACCAGGATTGTAGTTGTTATTCTCTATCCACAAAAGATTTTGTGAATTATCAATCGCCGTTTCCCAGTACTCTCTTGCTTCAGCAGACCAAGTTAAATAATCTTTTAGTTTCATTTATTTCATCCTTTATGTATTAAGATTAATTACAGCTGCTGTAACATTTGCAGTGCCAGCGGCAGTGACATCGATATTTCCACCGGCCTCAAGCTTTACATTACCAGTGACGGTTACAATCAGACTGCCTTTAATAATTTCATCATGATTTCCGTCAACTTCAAATTTCATGTCACCATGAACAAACTCTAAATGATCACCTTTTATTTCAATATTCCAATTTTTATTATGTAATGAAATACGATCACCGGTTATCTTTTCGGTCATGTCATTTTTATCTATATTTATGTAAGTTCCGTTTGGGTGAAGTATAAAAATTCTTTCGTTTCCAGGAGTCTCGTCAAAGAATATTACATGACCGGCCTTAGTTTCCTTGATGACATGTACCTTACTATATTGCCCCCTTTCGGTTGTAAGCGCCTTCTCTGGAATTTTTCCACCAGCCGTATTCTTCGTGATTCTCGAATCGGGTGTATTGGCAGGAGCAGCCTTAGCAACGTACCCACCACTACCGTTTGGTACATTCATTTGTGCGTATGTTGAGACGAAGGCTTCACCCGGTTGAGAGTCTTGAGTGATCCCCTCACAACAGATGAACCAGCAAGATCATTCATTGATCTTATGACGCCAAACCAAATGATTACCATAGGGTCTTCTGGGTCAGGAAACATACAGTAAACATATTCGCCTACATCAGGAACGCTGCCGCTTGATCCGCTATCAGAAGGAATTCGGTGTGACCATACGCCATTGTCACTCGTGACGTTTGTCATACTATGAACACCAAGAACCCTAAGTAAAAGTCTTTCGGCACCTTTTGGGTCTTGATTATCAACAACCAATGCAATCTTCATTCCGGTAAGTGTTACGTCTGATGCCTTTGGATCAAATTCTTGACTAAACATTATTTACCACTCCATCAGGTCTGTGCGTTTCATTTGTTTATATCCGTCAGAACATAAGGTAATTGCCTGAGCATAATCGCCAAACATGAAGACATGTCTGATGTCCCTTATTAGATAATTCCCATCAAACTGCATATCTTTTTTGGTTGGGTCAAGCTTATAGTCAACCGAAGGAAAGTTGAGTTTGACAATCTGACCGGCTCTCCTCAATGTTGAACCCGGTGCGCCGAGGTTAATCTTGAATACATCAGAAAAAAGATGTGAGTATCTTGTTCTCAAATGACCAACGAGCAACTCTTCAAGTTCTTTTGAATGTCTCTTTTGGAATGCACTATTGATTGATTTCCACATGAACTTCGTTGAAGAATATTTATCGCTCTCGAAGTCTTTTAACATTGGAAAGTAATTACCCAGATGTTCGTGCTTGTATTGTGTAATGCTTTCATTTGTTGCGATGATCTTGTTGCTGTCGAAATCAAATCCTATGAGGTTTGTTTTTCCCATCCCTTGGTTGGCAAATCTTATCGTGTCAAAATTTGATTCTAAGGTTAGTTTATTTGTGTTACCCTCATAGACTTGGTTTACGGCATTGAAAGTAATTTCTGATGTGTTATATCCAAGGTCTCCTGCGAGAAGCTTATTAATCGTTGTGCATATAACTGTGTCAGAGATGATGTCGGTGAACAAAAGATATCCACCGTGACCTTGTGTATCCATCGCGAACTTCATAAGATGCCTTATAGAATGCATCGGAGTCCACAATGGAGTAACAAATCTTTCAAGCCGTTGTGATGTTGGTTCGACATAATTTGTCGCCCCGCACTCTTTGAGTAAATCATCGATTATTTCACTAACACTCTTATTAATATAAGGCTTTGATAATTGGCGAGTAAATGCATCTATGTACCAAGATGAACAGAAATGGAGTTTTGTTGTTTTATATGTCTGATCACTATACACCTGATCGCCATAAGAACCAAAAACCTTCAAGATAATGTTAATCGGTTTCGTATCAGGAGAAGACCATGAAATTTCAACATCATCTCCGGCAAAGATTTCCCCAAGTTCCTTTGCCCCCTGCCAGTCTTTGATCACAACACAACCGGTGATTCCGGGCATCACTATGCTCTCGAAAATATCAAGCTGAATTATAACACTTGGGTCAATATCGAAACCCCGAATTTTAAATGTATTGAGTGTAAAGTTTGAAGTTTGCTTTACATCAGGGACTTCTTCTATCATTTATTATTTCCTTTTCTCTTTAATAATTTCAGACCGAAACGCCCACACTATGTTTGATAACATTTCTTTTTTTGGAATAATGATGTTTCTTCTTTTCTCGTTTTCATCGAAGATAAGATTATAATAAACATCTTTTGGGAATCGACGTTCCGATGTAGATAAAGTGTCGGCGAGATTGATAATCTGTGATTCAGTTAGCGGCCAATCGAAAAAAGGATTTTTAATTTCGTTGAAGATATAAATGATCCACCAATAATCAACGGTGTCATAGAATTTATAAGAAACAGTCTCAACCCGTTCTCCATCGACGATATCATAATTATTAAATGTGCTGATGTCATTTTTGAAATTATTAATGATTTTGAATTGCTCAAAAAGATTCTTGACTTTAACGATAACCGGTTGTGTGTTATCAAATTTAAGTTCATATTCGTCGGTAGAGAAATAAGACAATAATCTACTGAGATCAATTTCCATGTCGGAGAATTGTTCAAAGTAACTGAAGTTTTCATATCCTCTTGTTACGTTATTCATGATTATCTCCCCGGGCGAACCGACTTGAATGTTAGCGACATTGTTGCATGCACGGGAGTGCCATCATTATAATACAGCATGCTGTTGTCCCCGCCGCCATAGGTAACATCAAATGCAATTAACACCATGCCCTGATAACCAAATAGAATGTCTTCATTTTTATCTTTCGTCGAGACATATTTTTTATCCTTCGATGTGATATGAATATCAAAAATCTCAGGATATTGAAGATGACTTACTCCGCCTATTGTTTCAAATGATGGCGTTGAGTTTCTTTTGAAGTAGTTGATAATTTTCTTAACGGCCAAACCCTCCTCTTCAGAGTTCGGAACCAACTCATATGATAGGTTAAGGTCATAGTGAGTTCCACCTTTTAGAATCAACATTTCATTAGGATTGATGATTGTTCCTGTATTGGCGGCATAGATTGCTTGTACCTGTTTACCACCAGGAATCTTATCAGCCAAACCTTTTACAACGTCGGTCATAAAATTCAAACCGTTTTCAGACGAGAAAACTTTATCAGCCCCGCCACCAGCAAATCGAGGAATTCCCTCAGTACCCCAATCACCACCGGCACTGTCTTTAATGCCAGCTGGTACATAGAGAGCACATGAAAAACCGGAGGACTTTCTCTGATAAGATGCGGTGTTAACATTCGCTTTTGGAAGTGAATATTTGTAGCCGACGAATTCTATGTGGGCATTATTTGAAATGCCCGGCGGGTATTCTAAAAGTTTTTCATCTGCCATAACAAACCTCAAAATTTAATAAAAGTCAAATAACCGATGGGCAAAAATTTCTTTATCACCCGTTGTAATAACGCTACCACCATTACTAACACTTCCACTGCTAGGTGTTTGTTGATTTGATTGTGGTGCTGGTACATTGACTACGATTTTATCTTCAGCTCTTCGTGATTCTTCTAATGATCTATCAATTTTCCCAAGATTACTTGATTGTGATGAATCATACGCTTTTTTTGTTGATTGAATAACATCAGTTCTTGATTTTGGTTGCTGTTTTGATTCTGATTCTGATTCTAATTCAAGATCACGTGCTGGATTAATTGAATTCTGCTTGATGTTCATATTGCTACTAGGAACAACATTACCCTCGACACTTTTATTTAATGGAGCACCCGCGACTGTATACTTATCAAGTTTCTTCTCGAGCGCATTGACAATTAACTGTGTTCTTTCTTGTGCCTTTCCTTCTTCATCATTCGTCCACACACCGGCTGCATCTTTTTGTTTTTTCTGAAATTCCTTTGCCTCGGCGAGAGCAGCTTCTGTACTCTTAACATCAACTGCGGAATCCAAGAGTCGCTTTTGTGTTGCCATCTCGTCTTTTCCACCGACGGCAATATCATCGCTATCGGAGTGAGTCTTGTCATATACCCAACTGCCCAGTCCACCCTTTTGGCCAAAGAACTCATCGATTTTGTTATTAAGAAAATCGCCGACCTGGAAAGCAAGATAACCAACAAGAGCAACCGCAAGAGCAGGACCAAGAGCAGCCGCCGCGGTCGTCAAACCACCAATGACCGCGGGTACAATTCTAGCAAGGAAATTACCGGCAAACTCTCCGATGATTTCGTTCATCATCGCATTGTTTTCTTCAACCGCAACTTCACTAGAAGGTAATATCGGTGTACCTGTTATTAGACCGCTCTGATCATCCGGTCTTTCTAAGGATGCGTCGTGCGCTCTGTCCTGTTCCCATACCAATCTCTGTTGGTCGGTTATTTTCATTTCTTCAAGAATCGTTCTTATATTAACAAGAGTCTTATTTCGTTCTTCATCATTTTGGAGCTGGAGCTCTGCAGCAGTTTCAAACAGTGCGTCTTCTTTGATGTTGACTGGTATTGCATTACCACCAATCCCTTCCATGGATAGACCACCGATTTGACCACTTGTTAATGCAACCGACATACTTCTAGTATGATCGGCAATCTGACTTAAACTTACTTCGGATGAATCTAGCCCATTTGATGTACCGCCATTTGTCGAATTGCTGTTGTTATTCCGTGGACCTGCCACGGGTGACCCTGGCATCCCAGCACCATCATCAAGCACATCATCGTGAAGCATACCAACAGTCTTCTCGAGATGTGCAGCAGCAATAGCGGCATTCTTTTCTTCTACCGCATTACCAGCTCCGTCGGCCATTGATTTCTCTGCATCATATACTCGGCGGCCACGTTTTGAAATGCCCATCGCCCCCATATTGAATAATGGGTTCTCGGTTGCAAGTCCGCCGACGTGTAATGCGCCAACCGCCCCTGCCCGTCCGATACCGGCCAAGCCTTTCATGGAGAGAATCTTATCGTTCTCTAGAAGACCGAGCATCTGCTTTAAACCAACTTTGCTTGAATCTAAAAGCGATCCGCCAATTCCTTTGCCTTCTTCCCGCGCATTTCTAAAGCGTTTTCCCGCTTCATATCCGGTGCGAGTAAAGGCCTTTGCTTCATAATATGATTCTGGCTTTGCTTGTGATACTTTGTTAGACTTGTTTGCTAGGTCTAATCCTTTTAAAAGTACAGCAACATCATCTTCTGTTAATTTTGATTTGTGTTTGTTGATTTCTATTTCAGCATTAGCGAGAATTGCTTTGTTTACTTGGGTATTGTCTTTGTTTGAGTCAGATAGAACCTTAAGGATATCATCAAGTAATGTCTGTGTGACCTTATCACTTGAGGCACCCTTTTTGAGAGCGCTCTTAATCATTTCATTTGATTTATCTTCAATACCTTTTTTAACCTGGGACTTTCCCTTAAGACTATATAAGGAAGACACCTCGTCTTTGGCCAAACCAATAGCATCAAGTTTATTTAGAATTGAATTAAGTTTTGTGTTATTCATATCACTTTAACCCGCGCTCAGTTTTAATTTGACGAATCGTCATATAGTAAAAAATCTCTAACTCAAACGGTGCCATTTCTTCAATTTCAAACGTTGAGAACTGTCCGTATCTCTTCATAAAGAATATAGTGTTAAAAAGGGCCTCTACCCCCATATCCAACACTAGAATACGAAAAAATCGTATATGTCCTCGATGTAAATTTTTGTTGTCTTTTTACAAACAGCGCATGCCGATTCGCCCTGAATTGCGACGGAAGAAATGCTGGTAAATAGTTTCACATACAGTTCTCTGAATGTGTCTGTGTCAAGATCATCGAAAAATTCAATAGCCTCCGCCTCAGTGAATGATGTATATAATTCACCTTTATGTTTTACCGAATGAATTGAGGAAATTAGAAAGAAGAAATTAAACTTGGCAGTTGATTCCTGCGCATACTTCTCAACTAATTTGGTTTTTTCGGTAAGCGGCACTTCTTTAAACGTGAAAACAAATTCACCAACGGTGTGTGGCCCTGGATTGAACTTCCTAACAATAACATCCTTAAGAAGATCAACTTCACCGGCATTACCACCCGTCTTACAATGTGGACAGGTGTAAGAATATTCGATTCTTTCTCCTTTTGATTTCTTTCTTAACTCAATTCCTAATAGGAGAATATCTGATTCTGATAGAGAATCGTATTTCTGTTTATCATCAACACAATTTCGCATGAGTTGATTGATTTCCCTCTTCTTTTCTTCCTTGTCATTCACTGACTCTGTTTGGAAAAGGAGTTCTTTCTCTTCCCTAACCTTCCACTTGCGAATTCCGATTTTCTTTCCGCATAGTAGGTCTGTCTGTGTAAATGATCCTTGTTCGATTTTCGGTAAACTCATTTCTTGTTCCCTTCTTTAGTATTCTGGTGAAGACGGTGTACCACTACCAACGTCATGGATTGCATATTTAAATCTGACTTCCGTTCTAACAATAGCATCTTTCTGATCATGTGAATAGTCAATGTTACTTACTGAATAAGGAATGACCTTGTGGAATATATCATATGCATCTATTGCCCCCGCAAGATCAATTGGAAATACTTGAACGGTTTCAGCCCATACTTTGCTGATGTAATCTCTTTCCTTTTTCATATTATCAAAGCCGATTTTAATCCATTCATCAAAGTATCTTCTGATAGCAAGATCACCGCTTTCAAGAAACATAATCGACAAATCATTGTCTTGTCTGTTTTTGAAATAATATCTTGGACGACTGTTAACCTGTGATGATCCGATATCAATTAAAATGTTTGGGCATGATACTTGAAGAACGTTCCAAACTAAAAAGTTCCCTTGCACATCCAAGCGTAATTTGACAGCGGCATCATTTAATTTTTGGTTATTGGGTGGATGAAGAAATAGTTTAAATCTGTTTCCCCGAAGCAAACCCTCATCTCTTGAGATAAAGCTGTTCGCGACAAAACTGTCTAAATCCAAAAATCGTGTATCTATTTCCATGACAGCCTCTTATGAAAGTTTGAACTTATTATAATATGAATATGCAAATGTCACGGTGAGAGTTGTTAGTGCATTTTCGCTATCAGAATCTAAAGTCATATCCCCGATCATCTTTGGATATAAGTGAAAAAACTGAAATTTAAAGATCTTTTCAAGTTGACCGTCAAGTTGATATAACGTGGCACTTCCTCGTAGTGAATTACCATCACTTCCCCTGATATTCGAGTCTGGTCTGTTTAACAAATTCATCCACATTGCAAAATATCTATAGATGTCATAATCAGTGTCAACAACGAATGTCACTTGAAGATCACCAAATTCCATGTCCCCGGGCAACCATAACGTACGACCCATTCTTTGAAGCGGAATAATATTGATTTGCGTCGATGGAAATGTTGCGCTCTTAATAGCAAAGTCAATTTTATCTGGCTTCATACCAACATCATTAATCGCGTCTTTAATTTTATCATATAAAGAATCTGGGGATTTGTTTGTTTTTCTTCCCTCTATTGGTGCCCCGGTTGGTGGAAAGAATACCATCTTAAAAAGATTTGGTCTGGCATAATCTTTGAATTGTGATTTAAGATTGAAGATATTCATATTAAGCAACCCTATCCCAATAAGAATATTGTAAGGAGACAGTAAATTCTGCCAACTGATCGCTCGATTCAGAATTTAAATCAATCGTCGATATTGTGTGGGGAAAAACATTCTCAAAATTATAAATGCATATTGGTAAATTGTTTGCACCCATCTGCATTACGATGATTTTACTACCCATGGTATAATCTTGAACATATCCTCGAGTATTTTCGCGATTATTTGCAATCTGCTCCATCCAGTTTTCAAATAGAACCCTTCCCGCCCACGATTCATCTGCAAGGAAGGTTAATGTTAAATCTTCATGAGAAGAGTCTCCACCAAATTTATGAGTTACACCATTTCTCTTATGTTCTACGACACCAATAGAGCGACCGGGAATTTGTGCGCCCTTACACATGAATGTAAGATTTATCGGATTTGTCGAAACAAATCTTACAGCATCAATAATGCTAGACAGAGACAGTGAAGCAGACTTCCAAACGAACGGCGATGGAAGGACCTGTACGATAAATCTGTTTGGTCTCGCGACATTTCTAACATGAGATTTAAAGTCATCAATTGTCATGAACATATCTAATTTTCTCCGATGTTGTTTCTTAAAATTATTTATTGTGAACTAAAAAAGCCACCCAATTAAAGGTGGCTTTTTTAGTTCAATTATTTGTTATGCTTTACCAACCAACGTTGATGTCATAAACATCAACCTCTTCAATAGTGACCAGTGCCATGATATTCTCAGAATGAATCCGCTCATTATCAAAGCAATGCTGAACGTGACTTGAAACAACATCGCACACGGCTTCTACTTCGGCCTTACCAATCTCTGACCACCCGCTCGCGCCTTTCCAATTAATCCGTGTTTCCGGAAAGCGCTGAACACGAACCCATGCTCCTGTAAGTTTAGCCTGACTACCACCATCGGTTAGGATCGTCGCTCCGCCAAATGTTACACCGCTCGTTTCTTTTTCATAACGGAGGGCGGCGAGTTCTTCTAATTTCGTAGCCTTAGCCATATCCAAAGTGATGGCTTGTGGTTCTTCATTATAAGGACGCCCCTGACTATCTGCTTTGATTGGTCGACCATTACTTTGCCCGTTTAGAAGATTTCTATACTCTTCTGTGGTTATTTCGACAGCATCTGTCGGTATATTTTCTCCATGGATTTTAATATCATAAAAACCACAAGTTGACATTGAATAAAACATAATTTCTCCTTAATAACCGATAGCGAACCAATTGGTTGTTACATTACTGGCACCAGCATTCCAGTTATCTCCATATATTATAAAACCGCTCTGTGTTTTTGTATGACAATATGCATTTATTAATCCATTAACACCCGAAGACCGTTCTATCGTGACATATACCCCAAAAACACTATTTGGAAATGCTAATGGGAAGCTAACAGTAGTATTATTATCGCTATAATCTGCTATTACTTGACCCCACTGAATAATCATCCCACTTGGTAGTTTCTGAAAACCAATTGATTCTCTGCTTGCAGGAAATACGCCAAACATCTCTGTAACCAAATCTTGACTTGTGATAATATAACTATCAGTGCCGTCGGCATTTCCGACGGCACAGAAGAAAGTATCGTTCCATGTTATACTTGTTATGTTTACGTTTTTCGGGTTGGCACTTTCAGTCCAATTTATACCGTCGGGACTTGTGATAATATAAGCATCGGTGACTTCAGCCCATCCAACAGCACAGAACAACTTTCCATTCCATGCTACACTTGCCAGCGATCCATTTTTTGGATTGGCTCTTTCGGTCCAAGTAATACCATCAGGACTTGTGATAATATAAGCATCAGTATCGTCAGCCGTACCAACTGCACAAAATAAAGACCCGTTCCAACACACCGCATATAGACTCTTATATTTTGGGTTAACTCTTTCGGTCCAAGTAATACCATCAGGACTTGTGACAATATAAGCATCAGTAGCAGAAGCACTATCTTGTGCTCCGACTGCACAGAACAGAGACCCATTCCATGCTACACCGTATAGAAAAGTATTTTTTGGATTGGCTCTTTCGGTCCAAGTGGTACCATCTGGACTCGTGACAATATAAGCATCAGTAACACCATCATCACCACCAACAGCACAGAATAAAGACCCATTCCATGCTAAACCCATTAGCGCTTTATTTTTTGGGTTAGCTCTTTCAGTCCAAGTAATACCGTCAGGACTTGTGATAATATAAGCATCAGTAACACCGTCCATATCTCCAACAGCACAGAACAGTGCCCCATTCCATACTACCTCATATAAACCAACATCCTTTGGATTGGCTCTTTCGGTCCAAGTAATACCATCAGGACTTGTGACAATATAAGCGTCGGTACCAGCGTCGGCCGTACCGACGGCACAAAATAAAGACCCGTTCCAACATACCGCAGATAACGTACGGTGTTTTGGATTTGATCTTTCGGTCCATGTTATATTGCTAATATCTATACCGAATAATTGCCTAAAATTAACAATGTCTTCCCCGTCTATTCCCGCGGTGACCTTTGCCCGCCCCGAGCTATCTCTAATAATAATTCTTTCGGGCGAATTCGTCGAGAGTGCGCCGTGTGTTGCTGTAACACTGGCATGATCATAAATTTCTTGCTGTCTGGCAATATCATCTGCTGCCCCGGGTGCAGCCACCTTTGCCCGCCCAGCAGCATCTCTGATGATAATTCTATCTGCGGTCGCTGCTGATACGGCTCCATGTGCTGTTGTTAAATTTCCATGAGTATCAACAGTATCTTTACGAGCAATATCATCCGCCGCTGATGGTGCCGCAACTTTTGCCCGACCGTTGGCATCCCTAAGAATGATTCTGTTTGCCGTGGCCGCGGCCGTTGATGAGTGTGCATTCGTCGAACCGCCATGATCGTTGAGTTCTTGTAGTCTTACGACCTGTGTTACAATCGTTGGTGCGTTAGACACGACCATTTTATCAACAGTCATCGTGCCATCCCATTTAAATCTTATCAACGAATCAGTAAAGTCGCCGGTCGGAGCAAATGCCCATTCATTAACATCAAATCTAAAAACGCTATCAAGTAATCTTCGCTCGTTAGCTGTACCGATAGCAACCGATCCTTTACATAGGAAAGAATTTACTAATGAAATTGTATTAGGGTTTGTCTCCCCAATCGGTGAATTAATTTTCACATTGATATAGTCACTAACGAAAGAACCGGATTCTCTTGTTTTAAAAGTCAGTGAAATGATTCTCGGTTCTGCCGACGCGGTATCGCCGTTAGATACAATATCGGTCGTGACATCCTTTGTTATCTTCGTGGCCTTTGGGATACCAACAACTAACACCGGAGAAATACTTAAAGTTCCCCCAACGATGTCGTTGATGTTGTATGTGTCTCCGTCACTAGTGAAAGTATCACCGATATTAAATGTATGTGGTAGACATAATTCAACAGAGGCAGCACCGATCGCGGCGGCTTCAGCTAACACTCCACCGCGAAATGTTAGTGACGCATATTCAACGATGTCACTACTACCACCATCAGCAGCAACACTAATTTCAATCGGCAGGCTGTTTGTCAACATAACCCCGAATGTATAAACGGTGTTTGCTTCCAACGAACCTTTGATATCTTGATAGATGATTTCACCACCATTCAAAACGGTCGGGGCTGGGAAGCCTATCTTCGCCGCGGCCCCAGTCAACCACCCATAAAGATAATATGAACCCGTATTATCTTGTAGAACTTGGTCAAATGAACCATTGAGAAGATAATTATCAAATCCCTGATGCGTCATCTCTTCAACAAATTTATTAAACATTGTTTTGAGATTAAAAACAGAGTGTTGTTCTTTTAACTTAAAGTCTTGATTCATGCTATCACCTTTATATGATTTGTGTAATTATTTATCAGTGAATTTTAGATTATGATTTTGAATGTTTCGTCACCAACAATACTTGATCTGTTGATCGGTGATTTATTCGCAACATAAAGAAGTTGTCCCAAATCAAACGAATATGTATCAGTGTTAAAGATGGTATGGGTTAAATCCTCCGAATACAATGTAGAAGAACATTCTGTACCAGTCGAATCTTTTGGTTTATATGATACGAATATCTGGCGATATGTAGCCGATGTCGGTTCATCAGCGCCAAGACTCTTTTCAATCATAATGGACTCAAAAAGATTATCATGGGCAAAATTCAAATCGGTCGTTTTTACAAATGAAAGAACAACTGCTTCTCCGGTATCTACATCGGCACCGACGGTTAAATCCTCGAAGGTTAAATGAACGAGATCAAGATCTTCATAAAAAGTCTTTTCATTTACATCAGCAAGAAGATGAATGAATTTAACATCGGCACTTTCAATTTTAACCAAACCAAGAACATCAAGCAATGACCGTGAAACTTTTGTGTGGTTTGTGTACGTAAATTTTAATGCTGGTGGATTGTTGTCTGTTATTGGAGCGGTGATCGTGTAAAATGGAATACTCTCATTAAAGATACCTAGCTTATTGAATTCGTTCATACTTGCTGTTAGTCTGAAGTACCCATATGATATAGAATCGTTCTCGTTAATTTCATATGTAAAGATATGTGATGTTTGTCCAATATCATCAACTAAAGTTTCATACCAGGTGATCTTATCAAGAAGGACTGCGCCATCATCTTGCCCACCCGGATTATATTTAGTGAGGAAGAAATTCGCCCCGTGTATCGGTTCTAGGATGTCATTGAATGTTTCCGTCGTACCGGTGATAATCATTTCCCCATCAATATTCAAGGTTCTTTCTAAAATGATAGCCGAACCTTGTAATGTTTGAAACGGTGCATCTGTTGGAAAAGCAGAATCCCCATATGAGGTCTTGAGTTGAACCTGTGTTACCAGGGCCGGGATGTTGTTGCTTAAGATTCTGTCAATTCTAAACATATTGGTAACATTTGCTTGGGAGTAATTAATGATGAAGTAGTCATAATCAATTCCCTGCTGATTAACGAGTTCAAACACATATGTTGGATTGAGGCCAACAACACTCATCCATTCGTCGTTGACGTTATTGAGTAGAATTTCTCCGCTCGTACCAAAAATGTTTCCTATTTCAAAATCAAGTTCGCTGATGTTCGTAGGAACAGCTCCGTCCTTTATTTTACGACCGATAAAAATGCGTCGTTTAACATCAATGTCAAGTCCTTCATATGTAGAATTCTTATCATAAAATTTTATACTCTCGGTGCCGTTCGCGATATCCGTGTCTTGGTACATTACACCCGATGGCCATTCTCCACCAACGTTCGTAACTTTGATTAATGAGACATTACCCCAAGACGGTTCTTTTCTAGCAAAACCGAGATAACATTTTTCACTCTTCAAAGCTTCGAAAAGAAAGAGATTTCTTGTTTTAATATATTCACCAGATATAGTATTGAACTCGTTTATCATATCAAATTCCTTAAAAAATTATGTCTTGTGGTGCATTAAATTCCCAATAACCATCACGACTATATGTAATATTTACTTTAAAATTTCCTTCATTTAGAACATTAAAATCAAAATCAACATTTGGACAACCCGTCTTTATAGTATTTATTTTCACATTGTCAAGATAGATATTCCAAACGAATTCATTGGGAATATGAGTTATATTTTCTATGGCATCCGGTATTGCTGTTAAGTGTTTTGTTTTAACATTAGCATTATTAATCGTTGTTCCGATAATAAACGAATTAGCAACTTGAGCTGATATTACTGTTTCAGCATCAGCAAAATTTAATGTTGCTGAATAGATACCCAAACTAAAACGGCAATTACCGAGAATTACTTTTTCGAAGCCAAGATTATTAAAACGCCAATCATTAGCATTCAGTGATGAACGGAATAAACTCGCATCATTCGTAAGGAATTTACCAAAGATAAAATTCTTCGAATTTGCTTGACCTGTTGGTTCTATGTTATCATTATAAACGATGTTGGGAATGATATAAATCTCTTGCCAACCTATAGGGTGACATAGTGGTTTGATAGATTTTTCCCAGTAGTCGCGGGGCATATCTGTTGTTATTCTATAGACAAAATTAAGCAATGGGTCTGCTTCGACAGAGATAAAATTAAAGCCACCTAGCTTAGAAAACATATCAATGAGTAACTTTATGTGCAGATAATTACCCTTAAAAGCATTCATATGAGCTGCATTTTTAATCAAAAGTAGTATCAGATTTTTGATTACTAATTCATCATAAACAAAATTAACATCTTCTTCGGCTCTTTTCTTTTGAACCGCGATGATGTCATTGATGTAATTTACATATTCTGGAATGAACTGCCCGATATATTTTTCAAGAATAACATCTGCATTATTGAACTGAATTTTAATTGGACTATTCTTTGAATCTAAAACGATGTCATATGTTCCTTCGTCTGTATTAAATTCAGCAACATCATATTCAAAATTAAAATTATCTCCTTTAAGGATTGCACTATCAACATCAACCAATGAACCCATATTCATCAATTTGCTATAGATATCATTGGAGAAACTGTTAAAGATATCACCACTGATTAATGCTACTTCTACTGGGTCAGATTGTGTGTTAAATAGCTGGGTGAATTCAGCAACATTATTACCGTTAGTATCTTTGATAAAGGAAAAAATATCATTCGTCTCGACATTACTAATTTCAAGAATATACGAACAATCGTAGCTAAATTCGGGTACGACGATCCGCATGATAACAGAACTATCAAAGGTGATATTTAGTGGAACGATTATATTGTCTTCCATCTCGTTCGGTACGATTTTTGTAAGGCGGACCGTCTTCGTAGTAACAGATGTCTGATCGACGTCGGCCGAGAAAGTCACAAATAGTATTTTCTCTGCCACGGGATAAGATATTATTTCACCAAATGCTGGGGACAAGTCTTCAAAGGTAACATCTGTCACAATCGTCTGCATAACGTCGGCTGTATTATATGCAATATTAATTGAAGTATAATATGCAGTTTTTGCAATTGCATAAATCTTCAGTGCCGTTGTCCCATTAAGAAAACTAGCGCTTAACGGTGTGCTGTTAATAAGCAGATCATTTTCGTAATAATCGATGTTACCAGCTCCATCGAAAATTATCTTATATGCGATGTTCTGACTATCATGTTCGAGAACAGCACCATTCCACTTCTTAATACCGTTCTCGATAATACTTACTTTACCATTTTCAAAAATGAAGCCGAATTCAAGACTGTCGGTTCCGACAACGGTGTTAAAGTTTACCGAAGACAAACCAATCGCATAGGCAGACGCCTCACCCGGATTAACATTATGATAGACGAGGAGGCCGGCATTAAGAACATCTGTATTGAAGACATCACCACTGCTTGCCTTTGAGGTCCAGGTCGGCGGACTATTCTGCGTTTTTGTTAGTCCGCTGAATTCATCCACTATGAAATTCGTTATATTTGTCCAATGAACCGATGAGAACATAATTTCTCCGATGATTAAATTTTTATGAAATGACTATAGTTCGCGGGGAGAGGAGTTTTGTGATTTCAACATCCGCCTTTTTTGTTCTAATTATCAAGCGGCATAGATAGTCTTTTGTTGCATCTGGGTAAATATGATAAATTGGAGTATTATCATTTTTTAAGACCATTGCATTAGTTGTTTCACTATTGTTTAAATTTTCATTATCACCAAAATCCCAGATATATAACACATCAGCCCCGATTACCCCAGTTATATTTGCTTCTAGGGTAATGTCTCCTTCTGTAACTGTTTCCACCTCAATGACGTTTATGTCAGCTGTAAATTTTGGTTCAAAATATTCATTTTCCTTAACAGGATTAGCATCGAGCATTGAAAGAAATTGTGTTATAAAATCTGGTAAAACAGGAAAATTCTGATAGAAACTTTGTGGAAAGAAATTCCCGGCAACAAGCGAAAGGGGCGGTTTGATATTTATGATTACATCACCATAAACACGAAATGCTGTTAGAACAAAATCAACAGAGTTTTTGATACTGATGCGGATGAAAATAAATTCTCCACTATATCCATCATACACACCACTGGTTGGTAGAAGTTCTTTCCACACAAGATTGTCGACTGATCGTTCGATCTTAACGTCTGCGATTCCCGTGAATTCTAATTCTACTTTTTGTAGGAACAGCGGCTCAAGAACATTTAGTTTTAACCAATGTTCTTGAGCCGTAGGAACCGACCAAGAAAAGCTTTTACGAACATTATAAGTGGTATCAGCGAGGTCGCCGCTTAATTGGCCACCAGATACACTTATAAGATTATTTTTTTCTGCAACATAGTCAATTATCATTTTTACACCAGTACAATAGTGGGTTCGTTGATATTCACGCGGATGACCTGGTTAAAGCGACAATCAAAATCAGAGATTACGCCGATGATGTTTCCTGTTGTTGAATCATACTCATTATCTGGTATGATCCTCAAAATATCAACTTTATTTTCGCTTTCGCTGTAATTATCAAACAGCGATTTTATATTAGTTACAGCAACCTCTTCATCATTATAGAAACCGTTGATATTTAGGTTAAAATTGACGGTACCAAGATTATATTGGAATAGACCAAGTTCTGAATCATGAAAAACATCAAATGCATATAATGCAACACCGGTGAATGTATTACCGAGTTCATCTGTCTTTCTGAACGGTTCAATTACCACATTTTCTCTAAGTCCTAATCTTCTAAGTGATTTGGTGTTTGTTGAGTTAATGACTACGCTATAGTCACTTGCACCATATGTTGGCCCATCCCAAGTAATTGTGAGGAGATCTGTTGCATCCTCTTCACCCGGGAAGATATAACTCAAAACAGTTTCATTCGTAGAATCAGCATTTGCAAAAGGAACTTCATCAAATGAAGCTAGGAAAGGCAATGACCATGCTGCCCCGTCATATTTGAATTCCGCTATCTTTGTTTTGCCCCACAATTTCATTGAAGAAATCGAGTTAATAATGTCGACGAATATGAAGCTCTCCCCAACAGAAGCCCCAGTCGCTTCGTTGAATGAGGCGACGATTCCATTATCGGCGAGGAATTGCAATGTATCTGCAGATGGGGTGCCAAAGGTGAAAATTTCGTCCCCAATATCCTCACCAAGACCACCGTCGGGCTTGGTGTATATAACCGTACATATTGTGGTCTTATCGGCCAGAGTCCCTTTTTTGAACTTGAGCTCATATTCTGTTTCAAGCGGACCGAGTACATTACCGGTTGGCTCGAAGTAAACATAGAACAACGAACCATCTTCACCGAAGAAATTGTACTTATATGTTGTGAGTTCGAATTCGTCATTGATGTTCTTGGTGACGTTGAACTTCAAAATCTTGGCACCAAGCGTATCACTGTTATACAATGCACGATTAAGATTCTTATGGGTTATTTTCCCATAAATTGATGATTGTTCTGGTTGGAGATTCGTTGTCTTAAAGTCATTCGTCAACACGAAAACAATTTTACCGGTGCTTAGCGTCTTTAGTTCAGCGGCGCTGATACCAGCATCTGCCAATGTTGCAACATAATCTCCCGTGTCTGTAAAATTGATAGAATCCCCGACGATTGATAATGTACCAATTGAGAAAGATTCTCCTTCTGATGTCTTGATAAAAATATCATCATCGACGATCTCTACCCAACAAGACTTGTTGCCCTCGTACCAAACAGTTTTATTCTTTTCTGTTGCACTAATCTTGTTGTCCGGGAATGTATATGATAATGCACTGTTTAGGATTTTAACACCGAACACATCAATTTCATTACCAGAGATTTCATCGATAATTGTGCCACTGTTTAACTGATCGATGATATTTTTATTCTTCTTAAGAAAGTTTGTTGTTATTTTGTTTCCGTTTACGCCTTTAGTATAATTACCACTTGGGTCCTTTAGGAAACGAACTGGTAATTGCATCTGCGCTGACTTGATGTTATAGAAACTATTATCATTTAATACAACATAGTAGTCGCTGAAAATCTTGGAAGAAAGTACACCGTTTGTTTCTTCAATTGCCGAAGCAATTTTTGATGCGCGGTAACTAACACCAAAGTCCATGAGGTTTTCAGAGAAATATTTTGCAGCATTTTCCCGAGCAGATGTAACGATCGAATCTTGCTCCTTTTGTGTAAGAGTGGCAGAGATGTCAATTCGAGGGGAGATGTCAAGATAAACATACGTCGGCTTCAAAAAGAATTTTCTTGTTGCGATGATACCGATATTTTTCATTGAGGCGAGGATTTCATCTTCCTCGGTCGTATCAAGAAAAATCCGTTCGTTGTCAATCAAAGATATGTTTGCATCCAATGGCGGAATACATGTCACGTATGCATCACCCAAGTAATCACGATCGCCTGGCTTTAATAAATCTCCACCGATGATATTATAATACTCAGCAACAGCAGAGAATGTATCGCTAAGAACGGTTCTAAAGTCATTCTCTGTTACACCTCGGCCGGCCGCAGCAAAATATCTCGGGGCATTCTCCCTAATTTCTTCAATACTTTCGGCATCTTTGCCGCCGAATGATTTTGAACTCGAGAGAGTTTCAAATGTAAGTTTGGTGAGGTCAATTGATGAAATATCGAATGATTTATTTGGGACAAGATTCGTTGGAATGCTGATCCCAGTTTCACCGTTCCCAGCAGCACCGATTGTCTCAAGATATTCAACGATGATGGTCTCTGTCGTGGAAGGAATTTGGCCAATGAGGCCATTTCCGAAAATGAATTTCGGATACCCATTAACAATATCTTCCTCGACAAAATAAATTTTACTACGAGTGATATCAAAGAACGTCTTAGACACGTCCCATTTCATTTTGGAATAATCTGGTTCATTTGTATTCTTAACAAACAAAGAAACGTTATTTTCGTCGATGAACTTATTAGGGATTGTGAATGCTTGCATAGAGGCACCACCACCAAAAGTTCTATACTCGTTAAATGCACCCTGATATAGCGTCGTCGAACCCGAAAGTGAGGTCGGGTCCTTCTCGTCGAAAGATAATACAATCGGTGTGATGTTGACAAATGATTGCCCGTTTTTAATCCCCGGGAATATAGTTTTTGGTGGAATTATAATACGGCTGCTCTTATTAAAGGTAGCCGTTCCCTGATACTTGAATTTACCGGGGAGCCGAGCTGCTCTTGCTCGTTTCGGTCTGTAACCCATACTCTTGGCGATTGAAATTGCATTCTTTCTAAGAGTAGTTGTATCAATGAAGTTATCATTAGCAATGGTTGATACTTGATAAGACATCAGCATCGTAACATACGCCATCGTATCAATGATGTAGGCCAGATTGCTACCCTTATAATCAAACTCGGCGGTATACTTACCTTTACTCTTTAGAAATTCGACAACCTGCTGACGAACATCTTCGTATCTAATTGCATTGAGGGTAAATTGCATTGTCTTTTCCTCTTATCTAATTTTATTGAGCTTGGTTGACAGTGTTAAAACATTCTTATTAGTGTTGACATTAAAAACAATGGTGATCTCAAATGTGTATTCATCTGGTAATGGTGTTACAATGATGTCGAGATTTTCTATTCTCGTTTCATCTCTCTTCAGTGCAGAAAGAATTTCATCTGCAATTCTACTAGCATACCAAATTGTGATATGTTGAAATAGGAATTGGTTGAGATTACAGCCAAATGTAGGGTTCATTACTCGTTCTGTTGGTTGTGTTAAAATTATGTTAAACACTGATTCCAAAACTGACTGTTCGTTAGTCAAAATCTCAACATCGGAATTAGTCTCAGAGACAGTAATCCCTTCTTTGTTGATGTCAAAATAAATGATGTCTTTGAACTGTGATATCGCGGTCATAAATTTCCTCTAAACTAAGACTTTAATTTATTTATTTCACTCCAAAGGGGACTGCTTTAAAGCAGTCCCCTTTGTGATGTTTCATGATGTAATGTTACGTTACTTGAGATTTTTGAAGAATGCCATATCAGCATCAACACCGGAACCACCACTCGTTTCGGTGGTTGTCGTTGTGTCGGTTTCCTCTTCAGTAGTCTCATCATCGCCACTGAGGAAAGGATTCTCTGTTTCAGAGGTTGTCGTGGTGGTTGTGGTAGTTTCTTTTTCCTCATCCTCACCAGAAGAAACAACTTCGCCGAGAAGGAATCCGACTTCTTCGATGACTTTCTCAACAGTCGGGTAATTCTTAGGATCAAGGAATTCCGAGAGTGCGTGAGTTTTGGTCATGAGCTCCGAAATCTTATCGTCATCACCTTTAAGAACTGGTGATTGGCTTGAGAATTCAGAATCGTCGTAGTTCGGGAATTCGCCCTGCATCTTGATCTTCAATTTGAAGTTTGCACCTTCATAAAGGTCAAAAGGAATGAACTGTACGAAATCCGGGTCTTCCTGATCAGTATCACTCGGGAAGAGAAGCTTCTCAATCTTTTCGTAAATCTTGGAACCATAACGGAACAAACGAACGGTGCCGTTATTCTCGGGATTCACGGGGTCGTTGACAATGAGAACATTGGAAACGAAGTTAAGACGACGTTTGCGGGCCTTTGCGATTTCTTTATCAGACTCATACGGAGAATTGAAATACTCTCCATTTTTCTTACAGACAGGGCAAGCGGGGTCCCAACCGAAAGTCGAGATGCAGTTGTTGATGTACCACTTTTGTGCACCGTCTTTTGTGTACTTGAATCCGTGGCTGTAGTACTTAACAAACGGGTTGCCTTCAGTGTCAGGAAGGAAACGGATCGTCCAGAAACCCTTACGATCTTTTGCTTTCCAGTCAGGATTCCAATAACGGTCATCCTTATAATTCTTACGGCCTTTTTCCTCTTCTGTTTTGATCTTTGTCTTGAGTTCATCCCAGTTAAACTTGAATGTGCCTTTGGCCATGGTGGTGCTCCTTTCGAGGGATATCAACCCTCATCTTTGGGTGTGCGCCCCGTAGGGCAGGGTATCGTCGAAAAACAATTTCGACAATATTATTTATACTTTAGGCGTGGAAAAGAAGATTTTCTAGAGGGAAATTCTTTGGTGGGGTGGTACAGAGGAAGAGTATTATAAACCAGATTGGTGGTGAATGTCAAGGATTGATTTACAGAAGGCATTAAAAAAATCTTCTATGTCAACGGTTGGCTCGAGTACAAATCCACCGGCCTGATCGTGCCCGCCACCAGTGACACCCGGGAGAATAGCATTCACCCTTTCAGAGATATCGCTCATCTTCATTCCATTATTCAATCGAACCGAAAAATTTAATGTGTTTGAGGTTTTTTCCTTCAGCATCAAGTAGATATCGTAGTCGGGGAAGTCAACTGTCCAGTCATTACCCCATTCACCGCGAGCATCATAAACGAAGAGCAATTTGTATGGGTCAAGTGGAACATCAACCCTCTCAGCCGAATCTTGGTACTGTTTCTTTGCTGCTCGAAAATTTGATAAGAGCGCCTTTGTTTCTCTGTCGTAATCTAAAGAGCCAGAAATAAACTTACTGATGAACATGTCTGTCTTGAAATGCCAGAAAAGAGCATTCAAATCCCAAGCGTCACTGAAGGAAGGAGCGTTTGTTCGCCACATATCATATACATCTGTGAGGAAAACCATTTCCTTGACGTTGTCTAACTCAAAGCCGCCGTCAAGGAAGTATTCATAGGTTAACATAGACCCACAACGATCGCTGGCCCAGCGGTATATGAACCGTTCTTTATATTCAGCGTGGAGTTCCTCTAGATCATTGTGGTCCTCCCGCGGATGGTGGTCAATATAAATCAACCGGGCGACGCAGGAATCCTTTAGAATCGCTTCTAGCTCTTGTTTCTCGAGTCGAAGATCGGTAACGAATAAAACGAGTTCATCATGGCGACCTCTCCACAATATGTTCTTAAGCTTTTCAGCTAGCGGCTTCCCATAACCGGTTGCTTGGAGATCAAGATCATGGTTGGGTGGTAGACAATTCTTGATGACGATTGCGCAAACAATTCCGTCTGTATCATAGTGTGTGAGCTGGGCAATTTTCATTTATTCTGCTCCCATAAAATCTTCAATCGTTCCTTCGACTTTTTTGTTTCTGAAATATTTCTTCTTAACAAAATCTGTCTTTAGTTTATCAACGATGTTTGGATGAAGTTGTTCGACCAAATCCTCGATGTCAGCTATCTCATTTTCTTCTGCAAACTCAAGGACGGCTTCAATGTAGCTGCACTTTTTAGTTGCAACCTTCCGTTCTATTTCGGTGGTGATGCTATCCATACTTCACACTCGATTCACGACGGAGAATTTCCTTGACAAGGTTTCTAGTTTTCGGATGAAGGTTCATCAAGTGACCGTTATTTTCAAACCATCCCTTTGCGCCCCATTCACCAGTGATCACCCGACCCGCGCCGAACCAATCAGCAACCATTTCGAGAACATACCGCCCCGGCATTTCAAGCGGCTCTGATGTTCCGCGATCCATCGTCAGCACCCAATACTGCCAGTGGTGTTTATTCTTTTTCTGATGTTCGTTCCACGCCATGTTAAAAGCATCATTCTCGACATACTGCCCACCGCCATCTGATTTATAGAATGTCTTTGCATATGCAAAAAACTCAGATGGGTTAAACTTTGACATGTCATGGAGTAAACCGATGTAAAGCGGAACGCTGAGCCGTTTGCAGGCAACGAGAACGAACCACTTGTGTTTGATGACGTACTTAAAGTAATTGATGTATCTTTTCATGATTTACTCCAAAATTTCGTTGTGTATTTCTTTTTTAACAGCTTCTTGAATTTCTAACGCAACATCGTCACCGAGTCGCTTTATATCATTTTCATCAAACAATACAGTGACTTCAATTTTATCATCCTTCGGATTTAATAAAACCATGACATTGGTATTATATTTCGGAATTCTGAACATCAATTGATTTGGTGCTAATTGAATATGTGGCGTGTCGTTTGCTTCAATTTCCATGATGAACCACCTCTATTCCACAGAGCTTAAGAAATTCAAGTCCTTCGATTGATCTGTCATAAGGCTTATCATATACCACACGGGTTATTCCGGATGCGATGATGGCCTTTGCACAATCAATACACGGTGAATAGGAGACATAGATTGTCGCACCAGCAACACTCATCCCATGCTTCGCCGCAAAAATCAAAGCATTCATCTCTGCATGAATTTCGTATTTACTAAACTCGGCATGTTGATCTCTAGTGATGTTGGAATAGTCCAACCGCATCCGTACGATGTCTCTATGCGCCATGGGGGCAAAGTGATCGTCACAATTCTCAAATCCGGGCGGTGTTCCATTGTAACCCGTTGAGATGATGCGACCATCTTTGACGATAACAGCGCCAACTTTAACTCGCACACAATGTGACAGCCCAGCAAAATCATCAGCGATTGTGATAAAGAAACTATCCATCTTTTCTTGTTTACTCATCACTTGGAATTCTCCTGTAACCAATTGAAGAATTCATCTGAACCCTGATATTCTTGATGACGAATCTCTATGATCTCCGGCGCAGGATTGCAATAGATGTCAATCGGCGTTTCAGCGATAAGTGGAAGTGATGCTGGCAATAGATCACCCGCAAACATTTTCTCGATCATTTTGAAATTGCGTTCGTATATGTGGAGGGATGTTGCGTTGTGATACAATGAACCGATCTTGAGATTTGGATATGTCGGAAGAAGGTGAATTCGCATGACTTGCATTAGCAGCGAGAAGAAAGGAATGTCATATGTCACACCGAACCAAATATCATTCGACCGCATATAGACATGGAAGTTCAATGCATCTTCACGGATCATGAACATCCCATAGATGGTGCAGACAAAATCTTTGGTGCCGGGTTCTTGGTGGTGCGGTTTATTAAAATGCATAATTGCTTGGCGGGTGTCTTTGTCATTTATGAGCGAATTTAAAGCCCACTCCCACTGTTTGTGGCCGTAATCATTCTTTTCAGTAAACAGAAGATTACCGTAAGCCGAGTTGAGTTCACCTTTAGCATTCTTCAGTTGATCCCAGAACGTCGAATACTTTGCGATTCCGTCGATATGATTCTCGCCCATGAAGTACCAGATGAGTTCGCCGGCAAGGTATCTGAGATCAACAGATCGAGCTGGACCAGCAAATAAATTGCTTGTGGGATCGGTTAAAACTAATGCCTGGTTAACGACCTCTTTGATCTTCTGACCACGAGGAGCAGTAACGAAGTGGGGCTCATAAAAGACCTTGCTGATTGCTTTTTGATAGAGACCGGCGAATGTATCTGAAATGATTGGTGAATTGATTTCATCACCCATGCGAAGATTTGAATCCATGTATACCTCTTTTTAATAGTGAGTGTTTGACATTAAGGAAGAAATATTATATCACAAACCCTTAACGGAGTCAATCGAAATTATCCGATGTAGGGTATAATCATTATCTCTACGAGCGAAAACAATGATGTGATCATTGAAGAAAACCCTCTTTTCCTTGGAGAGTTTGATGACTTCTCTTAGAGAAAATCCTCGTGGTTTCTCGTAATCACAGAAACCCGGGATGAATGCTTTCACCTCTACAATACTATTTGTAGGGATGTGAATCAGATCATGATATTTCCAACGACCATTGATTAATGTGGAGTAACCGACGTGATCTTTAAGATATTCGGTTGTTGATTCTGGTGTCAGTTTGATGAAGTTCTTATCAGTTGCGAGGATGAATAATTCTGCGGCTTTACCGTATGCAATATGACGCAGTTGGGTCTCACGGTTTCTCGTTTCCCCGTTATGACCCAACCGCGTATGTATACTGTCGAAAAGATTCTCTTCCTTAACAATTTCTTCAAAACGTTTTGACTTTACGAATGTCGATATGTCACATGTAAAATGAATTCCCTGCGCTAACATCAGTCAAGGTCTTCTCTCCCACATAACAAATTTTCGACATATCTTTCTTCCGGTGAACGGACGATACGACCTTCTGTCTGTGGTAAATTATTGAGTGTACTTGGACCAAATCTAATCGTGCGACACGGGCATGTCATCGGACATTTTCTATCTCTACAGAGTTGCATGCGGCGATCATTTTCAAGCAGACGTTGGATGTGCTCGTTTTGTTCGGGGGATAATGTGACAGATAAAGATGTCGGTGGTATATGGTTCATCAGTCATTTTCCTTTCCGCTGGCCGTCTTCCGTCATCATCTTGAGTTTGAGTTTAGCCTTGTCGTATTTCAGCTTCGTCTTGTTGAATTCCTCTTCGGAAACGTTTGCCTTGAAGTTATCGCTAGTAAGACGTTTCCGAAGAAACTCAACATATTCAAGTTCATGAGATAACCGATCTTTAATCGGTGGTGTCGTCTTTGAACGGTGCGAGGGCTTTGTCTTCATCAGTTCGCTTTTCCTCGATTTTCTGGAGTTTCTCGTCAACGTTCTTCCCGGCATTTTCAGCAACCTTCATACCGACCGCACGACAGAACGGACCACGCTGAATACCGAATTCCGACTCGGCTTTATCGGCAAGAGTGATCTTGACTTGGTCAGCAAGGCAACAGATATCTTTCTGGGTGACAAGCGCATCCTCCATCAGCATCTTGAGAACCTCTTTGCGGTTGTGGGGAACGTCCTGGAAACCAAATGTTGCAGCCCAGACCTTTTCGATCTTCTCGTCATACTTGACTGAACCATCGACATATACATTTGCGCCGACATCAGCGACTTTCAGCTCAACGCCGTACTTGGCTTTCATGTAACCATTGATCTGATCAAGATTACCGAGTGCTTCATACATCAGTACGAAGTGCCCGACCTTTTCGAGGAACGGTTCGATCTTCGGCGGTGTGGTATCTTTCGGATAACCACCCTTGTAGTAAACGAGGTCCTTGACGAATGCAAAGACGCCTGGTTTTTGACCGAACATCATCTTAAACAGTTTACGACCACGTGACATCCTGCTTTGGTGATCAACCTTCAATTCCTCTTGAATCTTTGCGCCCTCTTCAAGCAGGACGATGTAATCCTTTTGGTCTTCGTTTTGGTCTTCCATTAATTAGTTCCCTTCTTTCCATATGAATGATTTGACTTGTTCCCAAACTTCCTGTTCGTTTGTGGCATTGATGTCGATGAGAATCTTGTTCGGAATGATAGAACGTTGATGAGAATCGATGAATCGATCAACCTCAACCGTCTTCTCTTTCATCCTTGTAGAAAATGATAGACCATCGTCTCGTGAAATGAGGTTAAGCGGTTGGTCAATGAATGTAATGAGATAATTTTTATTCCAATTTCCCTCATCATGATATTTTGCATCCTCTTCAAGTTCCCATATGAAGTTAGCATCATAATCACGATACATTTTACCATAGACCCATTCACCGAGGTGGCTGCGGTCAAGAATGAAACCGTTTGTACCAAGTCCACCTTTATTCAAACGAATGATGTCAAACATTCGCCGATATAACATTTCAGATTTTTTTATGCAGTGATCCTTTTCAGGAATTCCGAGATTTGCAAAATGTAGGATGAAAGGATACATACCACGAGCTGCAATTTCTTTATAGAGTCTGTTGACCTGTGTGCTCTTACCGACTCGATCTGGCCCTTCACAAAAAATATTCATTATAGATACCTTTCCCTAAATTTTTCGTCATAACGATCTAACCAAACAATATCGCCTCTATTAAAAATTTCAACTATATCATCCGTTTTTAGTATATGCATGTCTTTCTCTGTGATTATTATAAAACTATCACCCAATTTATTTTTTGCGGCTTCAAATTTGTGACGATTGGTATAAGCACCTAATAATGACGCGGGTTTTACTTCAATATAAACATCGCTATTTTTTAAATAAAAATCGGGGAAATAATTTCGTTCTGCCCCATCCATATGATAAGGAATGGCGTGTTTCTTTGTTTCGGCAATCTCAAATTCGATGTTATTATCATAAAGATATTTCAGATATGATAATTCCATGATTGAACGAAAGTAATGTCCTTTAAACCAACCACTCCAACCGTTGCCAGAACCGCGTGGTGCTGGCTTCCCAAACATATTATTCTTTTCGCCAATTTGTGCATCGCTCAACTTCTTTTTAATAATGCGTGATTTTTCAAGCCCATATACTTCATCAAACGTTTGTCCTTTTTCTAAAAACCTTGGACCAAAATAACTTCCTCCGAAGTTTGAATTCTTCTCCCCCATTGTTGCTTTGCTCATCGTCTCCCGAAATATTTTTCCCTTTTCTTCCCCGACGATTTCTTCGATCTTTTTACCTTTTTGTGCTTTCCAAAATGTTTGTTCGGCTGGTTTACGAGAACCATTTTTATACTGCTCCCGTTGTTTGCAACTCCTACAAAGCTGTCTTCCGTAATTTTTTAAACTACGATTAAGATTAAACTTGCTTAATGTCTTGATCTCTTTACCACATTCACACAACATTATTTTGTCTCCTCAAATAAATTTAAAATTATTTATTTGAGGGACCTGATAATGTGGGATTTAAAGAGGGAAGGTGTAAAGTAAAAATCTTTCCTCAAACTGTTCGTCGGTAATGTCATCGGATATTGCATGAATTCTTATCATATGTGTCTTTATGTTTTCGCCAAACACAATTTCATTACACAGTGGACATATGTACTTTCGCCCTTCAATAAAAATATTCATATATACTCCTTTGATTCATGGAGAGCTATTATAACAAATTCATTCATCTGTGTCAATTGTTATTTGGGTGGGAGAGTACAGAATTCCGGGAAAGGACCATCATAATCGTTTCTATATTCATGGATGAATCTTTCTTCCTTTTGACATGATGACCAGTCACTATCATGACCCAGTCCATAACCTCTGTGGAAGAAAGGACATTTACAGCTGCATCCTCTTAAAACAATTGGGTCTCTGTTTACGACTCTTTCTATCATGACTTTTTGCTCCTTATGATTTCCTCTTCAGTATTGCAACATTCGTCGGTGGTTGCAGGGGTTCATAAAGCGCGCGTTCACGAAACCTAAATTCATTCATGGCATCAGCAAATTCTGGATCAGACATTCCCGCCATTAATTCTAATGCAAAACTTGCATAAGACCGTTTAGTGAATCCATCCATTCCCGTAGCGCAGCGGCCCCAAATAATCAGTTCATAAAGAACATAACCTCTTGTGAGTTCCATATCATGAATTCTGACTTGATGTAAAGCATGCACCAATCCGATTTGTTCTTTAGTCAAAAAGATACGATCAAAGAATTCTTCCACACCTGATTTATCCTTTGGCATTGTCTCCTCACTTCCCTGATAGAATATTCATTCCAATTTTAAAAATATCCTGAGCCGCATTACAGGAACCCACGGTATGGTATTCGATCCCTCGTTGTTCAAAGAATTCAAGAATCTGATTGTCAACCGCAATAGACTGCTCCTGATCATGCAAACGACCAATCATGCTATGGGGCCAATCTCCACGATTTAAGAAGATGTTTACGTGTCGGAATGAATGATGCTTTTCCCAGGCAAGTTGACATAGAGTTGGATCATCAGCAGCATAGATGAATTGTAACAGAAGAGGAGAGTCATTCACAGCAATTTGATACTTGCCGTCTATTCGATTCATTCTGTGGAATTGATTACCGAAGATGTATGGTTGGCTTTTAAATGCGGCAAGTTCTTCGCTGTTAATTGCGTCTGTTGCAAATTCACCGACGAGAGTACTGACTACATGCTGTTTCTTAAACAAAACAAAGACCTCGGCAGCAGTCAATGTCTTGCCTGCACCGGGGCCCGAGAACAAATTGAAATGTAATGTCTCGTATGTTTTACATAGGTCTCCTTCTGTCATAGGCGGTTAGGCTCCTTTTCATTTTATGAACTCCTTATCATAGAAGTCATTGATAATCTCGGCATGATCAAATGCCAATTCTGGAAGTTCGTTATAACGGAAGAAATCGAATCCAGCAGCATCGTCTCCGGCAATAACGTTCTTCGGGTCAATTCTTTTTATGCAGACATATGTGATTGATATGTTGTGTTGGCGAGGATCGCGTTTCGGGTCACTATAAACGCCGTGGAGATAAAGATCATCTTGTTCTATCGGTGTTGTTGTCTCCTCCATGAGTTCCCTGACAGCCGCGGCGGGACAAGATTCACCGAGATCAACGAAGCCGCCGGGAAGTGCCCAACCCAACGGGGCATTCTTTCGTTTGATGAGCATGATGCGCGAATCTTTGTCGAGGGCGATGATGTCAACCGTCGGTGTTGGGTTACGATATTTCTTGACCTTCTTATTCAGTAAGGCATAGATACCCCCGACAGCAAAGCCAATATAACCAATAAAGGCTACTGTTAATAAAATTGGCAACACACAGATGAACATATCCATTTTTGTTCCTCTCGTTGTTTGATTATGAGTGTATTTTAAACTAAATGAGAATGAATGTCAACTGAAATTATTTCATTCCTTCAGGAAGTGATGTGCACCACTTTCGATGCGATGTAAAAGTTGAAGGTTATGCCCAAAATTGATACATAGACGCGATTCTCTTTGAAAGTACTCGAGAAGATAGGTAACATCTCCAAGAATAGAAGCCGTCTGTGCGAGATCTTGTTTGAGACTCTTGTGTGCATCCTCTAATTTTTGTAGACGTGTCGTTAACATCTCCTGTGTAAAGGGCGTCCAAGGTCCCATTGGTAAATTGCGCCAATGAAGCACCCCACCTATGATTCGTTCTTCATAGAACATATTTCATCTCCATCTCCTTTCGGCATACGGTGAATCAGCGGGATGCCGAGAAATATCAAAGATGTTTCCGTGGCAGCCATACGTGAATTCTCTTCCCAGTGCTTTCTCAACGGCGGCTTTCATATCAACGTAAGAGATGGTGACAAGCTTCGCCTTGATGCTTCTCTTCACTGGCATTTCCGCGGCCTTGATAATCAAGTCAGCCTCATCAACTAAAATCTCCTCGCGACGATAGTAATATCCACCAGGTTTCGCCATGATCGCTCTCCTTATTTCGACTCTCTTGATTTCATATTTCTTATTTCCTCCCGCGACTTGCCAATTAAATCCTTTGCAACAGCAAGTCGCTCGGTGACGTTGAGAATATAGAAGTATTTTTCGAAGCGGCGATCGATTCTCCCGGAACCGCGATAAGCCAGTTCATCGTAACTGTCTCCGAAGCGAGCACTGAAGATATCATACTTACCTTCAAAGAAACAGTAATAGAGGTCATATTTAACGCCCTCATATTCAACCGTTGCCATGTAATTACATTCACTACATGAATGACGGTAAAGAGGACCGTCGGTATTCAAATTGAGTTCCTTCAGTATTTCTTGAAGCATTTCGTCTCGCATCAGATGGTTACTCCAAATAGTCGTGACATTGCATAAATGAAACCGATCATACCACAACCAAGCGGAAATACGGCCAACGGTCCCAAATCTGTTTTGTTCATAATATAGCATCCGAAAATAAAGGACACTATACTAATAAGTAATACCCCAAAATCAAGCGGTGTCATATACACTCCTTAGCTCATATCCTCAATGATAACAACTTTCTTTCCATCAGCAATTGCTTCAGTAACCGCGCTGCCGATATGAAAATCTTCACGGCACCGGGAGTAGATGTAGGCCCCGTTCTTCTTTGCCCATTCCACGATGACCGCGCCCTGTTCATCATAATCATGCAGACCGCGCATCCAATCCGGGAGGATCACATCAAGCAGTGCACAGATGTTGATAACCTTTACTTCGCCGTATGTGTCCATGACCCGTACGCCGTCAATGCGTTCAATCGGCCATGTGTCCGCGGCAACGATTGCTGCTGACTTGATTGCTTTCAGCGTATATTCTTCAACTGTAATCCCGGAGAAGAATTCGTCAATACCTTCATCCGTGCTCGGTTTGGCATTGTCTTCTTTTTCACCGAAACGAATAACCTCGGCGTCAATGATAATTTCCTTCCCATCGATAGTAACACAAAAATTACCACGATCTTCATCAACGACCCAATTGTCAAGATAGGCGATCATCATTATGAAAGTGCGATAATTTTTGTTCATTGCCGTGTCTCCTGTTGGTTGTTGAGTAAGATTATGTTTCCTTGGTTCAACAATAACAAAAAGACACTATCATGTCAATAGAAAAAAATAGACTTTTTTCTTAGAATGATTTTTATTAGATATTATTTTTACATCATGATTATTGGGCACATGATAATGAACGCGACACAGAGAAAACAGATCATGATTAATAAGAGGGTTAAAAGTTTGCCGATAAAAGGTTTGCCTTTCGGCCCCGCTGAAATCTTTGATCCTGACCTATCTTGGAGCCAGGCATTTCGCATGTCATCGCCGTATTTCTTAAACAGACAATTCTCGATGCGCCAAATTACACATCTAACTTTGTAGAGTGCAATCCACCACCGAGATTTCGGTGAATACGTGGGATGATACCCAATAGGATTCTTCAGCGCATATACATTCCCGTCGTATCGCCATCTTAACCAACAACATACAATAGAACCGATCATCTCGACTTCTTCTTTCTGTCCCGCTTTGGGTGGCCGGTTTCTCCAGCAATACCTTTTTTGCCGTATGTCTTTCCTTCCCATGGGCGCGGCTTTGGCTTGTCTTCAGGCCTTGTGCTTTCAATGCCACATCCCCAATCGATCATTCTTATGGATGATATCGGCCTCGGCATTTGCCGAGATGTTGGGATATGTCCCGCATCGCATAACGGGCATTCAAGACGCCGTAGTTCATAAGAATGATAGAAGTAATCTGACCCCATCGGCGTTGATGTTAATATAAGTGGTAATGGACCGATGCAGCTCGGTTTGATTAATGTGATTTTTAGTGGAACGAGGCCAGCAAGATTGATATCATCTATCATTTTCTCGACAGAAGATCTTGTCGATTCGTCGCCGCCGGTGATGGCAATTTTTATTTCTTTCAGATCAGTTTCGCCGGTCATTTTTACCTCTTCTTATCATCACCTGATCAGGATGTCTTTGTGAACACCCGCGACACTCTTTATCAGTGCCGAACAACCGACAGTCAACACCCTCTTTGATTGCCTCTTCTGACAAGGTCTCAACGCTCATTTGTGTTCATCTCGTTTTTCTTAACAGAAGATTTTCTCCACTCGGTGTGGAGAAAAACGAGATGCATTGGAATAGAATCGGACGGGTCAAGAGGAAGTGTCTTAAGCAATGTTTCAAGTGCCTCGCTATCCATTTTTTTCGGATCAACGACGCAAGTATCACAGATTGCACCATCAATCGGCGTGGGGGCGAGGAATGCGATAGAATCGGCCCACCGGGAAACTTTTAATGTAATACCTTCAGGATGCGGACCCGGTCGCAACTCGAATGTGGCCTTCGTATACGGGGATTCATGTTTCCCGTCTCTACCGATCCCCCAAGGCAATCCAAGTGCCCGACTCTGTCCGGTGCAGATGTATTTATGTTTAACCTCGGTGGTCGGTTTCAACATGATGTTTGAGCCGACCCCGTATCGGATGGCATAAATCTTTAGTCCTGTATTCTTTTTACCCATAGGAAGCTCCACTTATTTAGAAATAGATTGGCCGGATATTTTCTATTCGTCTTTACAGACACAGTTGTTCTTGACGAACGAATTAAGCAAAGAAACTTTGAACTTCAGGTCCCCGACCTCATCGTCCCGCTTATACAGCTTCTCCTGAATTTCCGTGTATGACAGTTGGGTGGGTGTTGATTCTTTTGGGTTGCTCCCGGGCGAACCGATAGCAAACCCGAGTGACATTCCGATAGCAAGTACAATCAACATTTTAGCAGCAGCGTCTTTCAAAATAAACCTCCGATAAATTTTACAATTGGGTGGCCGAGAGAATGTTTTTAATTATCGGACGGTGATTCGTCGCTGCCCGATTCATCGGCTGCCGGGAATGCCGCCACGGCCGAGTAGGTTGCCTTGCTCTTGAAGAACTTTCTCTCCAAACCGCGACGACGTCGGATGAACTTAAATTCGAACTTCATATCATCGATGAATAGAAACTCCGGCCAGCGGCCCGTGCTCTCATTTGCCGAGCCGACGGTGAGGAGATCGCCACTGTGACTCATAATGCTGATCTGGGGGAATGGGATTTCGTTGAACGGGTTGAATCGGACTTTCTTTCTTTCATTGCACATAAAAGTGCTCCTTTCTTGTTCCTGTCTCTCGGCCACCCATGGCCATGTCTTTATGGTGCCGGTATTACCGTGATAATTCCCGCAGCAACCGCCCCTTCGTAGTATCCGGCGGCGATGTCGATTGCATGTTCTTCGAATTCCGGGAACTCGTCCGGGTGATTGAGATCACTGCTTGAATTGATATGATGACCTTGTGACATCAATTCAAGCATCTTATGATTCACGGCGATTGCTCCTGTGACCGTCGGGGGAAACCAATGCTCGACGAGATCACTATTATGTTTCATCAGAGCAAACTGTTTTTCTCTTATCCCAAAAAAGTACATCCGATCCTCCTGCCTACTTCGAGGCTTTGGTTTTCGCGACGGTGATGGGCTTGCACTTGAAGGGACGTTTACCGTCATTGACGGTTTTCAGCAGCGGCTTCAATTTCTCTTCGGGAACGATCTTCCGAATGGCGCCGATGTTGAAGGTGATGTTCTCCCAGAATTCTTCCTCGGTGATAAGTTCTTTGATCTGTTTCATTCCTTCAACACCACCGACGACGGAAGTCTTGGCGGCCTCGGGGGAGAATTGAAGGACGAATGCTTTACCGCCGAAGTTTTCCTTTTCCTCGGGAGCCAAAATCTCGTCAGCCAAGGCAGCGGCTTCTTTTTGAAGATCGGCGAGCGTTTTGAACTGCGGCTTGGCAAGAATGGCATCGCACTTGATCTGTTGCCGTCCGATACGATCGGCAAGTTTGGTGAGGGTAAGAATCTTGTCAGCTTTTTCTTCGGGCGTCAAATTTGCTTTTGCCATGATGGCCTCCATTGTGTTTGTTTGATTGTTGAGACAATAATAACAAACAACAGAGGCCGTGTCAATAAGAAAAATGATTATTTTTACTTTAGATGAATATTTTTATCCCTCGTTCAACTGGACAGTCTTTACTTCATCAAGGCGATCAAATCCACACCGTTCCGTGCACTCACGTTTAACTCTGTTCCCAGGAAGGACCCCGGTGATAATTAAGAGGTTCCCGCAATTTGGGCATTTATCATTGTCTTTTATTTCATGTAACATTTTCTATTCCTCCTTTATTCTTGTAACCCAACAATTATTCCCATGCATAATCCGATGATATATTTCATCTTTGATTATACTATTAAGATATTCACGATCCTCGACCGTCAACCATCGCACAAAGCCATCTGTTTTTTCTATTCTTGATGTAGTGACTAACTCGTCTCCGAGATGACAACCGACTCTTGCTGGTCTTTTCACACCATCAATTTCACCATAGTAATAAAGTAAATATGGATTGCCGAGTATCAATTGTTCGCCATACTGTGTAGTAATTATATCAAGAATCTGTGTTTTCTTTTTGACGTGTTCTAACCATAATGTATCCTTGTCATCTTCAACAAATTCACAGTGTTCCTTACAATGTGGGCAGATACTAACATCTTGAAAGTCAGGGCCGTCGGGTCCCATCATTCTATTTTTTCTCCCAACAGCAATTACTAATCTTTTCCATGCATTCATTTCTCCTTATCACACGAAGGCCGGTCATGTTTTTACATCTGAATTCTATCAACAAACCATTTTGGTAATTCATTTTTACACTGTTCTATAAAAAAAGGAAAACTACTATCAAGTACATATGTGACCGAGTGATCTTCTTCTGATCTTGTAGCTCTCCCGCTTGCTTGCATGATTTCCTTCAGCATTTGATTAACATACCATTTACCTTCTTTCATCTTCGCTTTAACCCGCGGATCAGCCATGCTTGCAAATGGGAGCTTGACTATAATCTGAAACCTAGCAAGATCGTCATCAAGACTTATACCTTCACTCATAGAAGGACTGAGCAAAACAGTTGGTGTTCTCGATTCCATGTGTTTCTTGATCAGAACATCATTCTTGATTCCGAACTTGAAGTTCACGGGGTCCATACCACGACTGAGCAATCGTGATCGGTTTCTTTTAACCCTTTTAGCAATATCATCGGTGATACGATAGTTGACGCTGTGTATGATTCCCTTTTCTGTCTTGTGATGATCCATGATGTGGTCAACAGCATCAGCAATTTTCGGTAGTGTTGCTGTGATGTTTTGGTAGTTCATCTTACCAATGGGAAGGACGATGATCGGTGACATATCTGGAGAGAACGGAGAATCAACTTCAATGTATTCGACTTGATCGGCCGGCAAAGCAAGCTCACGAGCAAATTCTACAGCAGAACCGATTGTTGCTGACATGAATACAAACTTGCTCGCCGATTCCCCAATGAACTTTTGAAAAAGACCACGAGCCGAAAGAGGTGTGATAGTCAGGTGATTCTCGTCGGCATTTGATTCGACGATCCATTCTTCAAGGTCTCGACGTTCAAAGTAAATCTCGAGCTTCTTAACGACCTTATCAATATCACTGACCTTTGCACTAATCTTATTGATCTTCTCGAGGATCGGTTTAGATATGTTCTGCATCGGTGTGTTTTCATCAATGCCATTATCAGCATAAATGTTATCACGGTCCTTCGTCCACTCTGCTTTACGAGCCATGATTGCCCTCGTCATTGAAACAAGAACCTTCATATCCTCATTCTTTGACCCGTTGAAGAACCATGTCAGATCAGAAATACCGTACCGCTCTTTTAGTTCTGCCGGTTTGAGTATGATCTCCGCAAATCCAACAAGATAACCTTCAAGGGCATGGGCTTCGTCCATGATACAAACTTCACGGGGTGTAACTTGCTTCTCGTCAGATAGTGGACCACACAATCGGGCAAAGAGATAGTATGCATAGTTGGTCAGCATCACGGGTGCTTCCATTGCCTTGTTTCGTTGATTGATATACGGACACACTTGACGAGCTTGACACTGCCTGATGATCTGCGGCATTGCTGCACAGGGAGCAGATTCGCATGTCATCAGTTGATTAATACCGCACTTATAATTTCCCTTACCGCGAAGGTCAACAACACCCCCGGGATTCTTGTACTGATCTTGAAGTTGTTTAGAGGAAGTGATGATGTGGGCATTGCGAGCTGACTCAGCAATTGCCTGTGCAATGAACTGCTTTCCGACGCCCACCGGCGCGCTTAATAACACAAATCGTTTTCCGGAATTTAATGCATTTATTATCTTTGTAATAGATTCAATTTGTATTTGACGTGGGGTCAGATTGTTCTTCTTGAAAAAATTCATGCCTTTTTTGTAGTCCAACATATTTTTCAAATCTTCCTTTATTATGCTCGCTTAAATTAATTCTTCCGGCAATAAAATCTTCAGCCAATTCTGTCTTGTATGTTGGAAAATCCTTTTCGGTTAAAACTTTAAATCTTTCCCTATATAAATTAATTGCTGCGGCGAATTTCAATTTATTATCATCCGAATTAATTAATCGTGATGGTTTTATTTCTATAATCTCCCCCGTACCCAAGACATAATCCGGGTAGTAGTTTCTCTTACAACCATCTTTTTCATATTCAACTCGATATTCCTTAGACTCCCCAGAAACAAACGGAATCTTTATTGTAACAAGATGTTTGATGAATGTCAATTCAAGAGTGCTTCGAAAATGAAAACCCTCATACATTCCGGATATACCTCGACCAGAACCAACCGGGGCGGCTTTACCAAACATATGATTTTTTTCTCCGCATCGAGACAACTTCTTCTTTATTAAATCCCCCTTTTCTTTTCCATATTGTTCATCATATGTTTTTCCTATGCGTTTTGCGTTTGCAATATGTTGTCCGGGGCCGTTAAATTTCCCCCCAAAATTTGAGGCCCTTTCACCAACATACAATTTTAGTTTTTCCCTTGCCTTATTTGCTTTCTCTGTGCCGAGAATTTCTTCAAATGTTTTCCCTTTACGCCTTGATGAATTCGCTATATTGGCGGCTGCACTTCGACAACCACCACACAAATCCTTATGATGTTTTTCCCTATTATTTCTTACACAATTATATGAAGAATTAAAAACATGTTTACATTTGTCGCAACACACGTCAATGAGCTGCATTCCCCTGAAACCATCTTTTGAACGCCATCCTCTTCTATCTTTACAAATTTCTAGCTCCGTTAAAATCATAAGTGCATCTCCTGTGATTGGCTTTTATTTTATTTATAAAAAGTATACACGATCGTGCACTTATTGGTGTTTAATTTGACATTCGTTTTTTATCCTTTATTTGAGTTTATCCATTGGGTGTTTGCCAACAGAGTACAGAATGTCATTCGTTAAGTCAAGCGCCGTCAATCGTCCACCAAACACAACACCGGTGTCAAGACCTATACGACGCTCGTCAATGTGTGGCCATGTTCCTGGTGTGTGGCCGTGCACTACGATCTTGTCCCACTTACATTTTGACTCAAGAAAGTCAGCACGAATCCACATCTTATCTTGATCGTTTTGATCTTTGAGTTCGATCGTTGGGTAAAGCCCGGCATGAACAAAAATGTAATCGTCTGTTTCAAAATGAGTTGGGAGTTCATCTAAAAACTTTCTATGAGAATCCGGTAATATAAATTTCACCCCACCCATTTCAAATTCTTCACCGACGACCGGTGGTGTTTCTTTGACCGTGTATGAATCAACCGTCATGGTCCCACCATTATAGAGAAACAACCCCTCTTGATATCTGTCCCCGGCAAGTGCTCGTATAAACATATCCTCGTGGTTGCCCTTCAGACAAACCATGTTTGGATAGGTGCGTTTCATATCAATCAGTGCCTCAATGACACCACTCGAACGAAGTCCGCGGTCAATATAATCCCCAAGAAAAACAATGACATCGTTCGTCTTTGGTTTGATTAAACCTAGTAATTTTGCAAGTGAGTAGAGACAGCCGTGTACATCGCCGATTGGAATAATTCTTTGTTTCATTTTGATGATCTCCAATAATTTAATATGTGTTTTTTCGTAATTCTTCGATTTGATTTTCGAGAGAATCAATTTCGTCCTTTAATGAACCAACCTGATCTTTGAGATCTTCAATTTCGTCGCCATTATTAGAAATTGTGTCTTCGAGCTTCCAGGATGCCTCTTCTAAATCAGCGCCCCATTCACGCAGGTTATGATTCGCTTCTCGTATTTCTTCAAGGGCCGACTTATTTCCACTAATAAGATCATTCAATCGGTCGGCGGCCTCTGATAACATTTTCATAATATCATTCGGCGTCATTGACATGAAATCGGATTCGAGTAATTGAAGGTCTTCTACCGTTGATTTGATTTCATGTATAACCGAATTGATGTCTGGACATGTAAATGGCACCGGGCACGTCGTTCTTCTTGCCATAAAACAACCTCCTTGATTGGATAAGAGGTGTATTTTAATACATTAGACGATGAATGTCAATAAGAATGAACATTAACCCCAAATTAAGTTGATCGGTATGATGTCAAGAATATGATAATCTGATAAAGGGCGATGATCTTCGACGTCAGGGTTGGGGTCTCTAACCGATGAACCATCCCAGAACACAGCGTGAAGTCCACTTTCATACTTTTCACTCCGCACCGTCAACATCGCCGGAGAATCCATTGACAACTTTAAGTACAATGTATCGCCGATGGCGGCGCCATTCACCCCACCGTCATAGTAGTTAGTGTAGGCCGGTTTTAATTCGGGATAGGTGCCGACCATGTAACCACACTTTACCATAAAGGCAATCATTTCCTTTAGATAGAAACCCCGAGATGACCCATCATGTCCACAGTGTTCAAAGATATCTGTTATCGGAGAGTGTGTTGCCATTGCAATGACGGCCGCAACACAACTACATTTCGTTGGCTGTGTCACCCTTTCTTTTAAAACCGATTTTGCCAATTGGCGAACCGTTGATGTTTTTATTTTTCGCATTGATCGACATCCTCAATTTTATATTCATGCATGATGTATGTTTTAACAAACCCGACTTTCTCTTTAACAACAATCATCACTTCATTTTCTATCCCAGTACCAGAGCGAAGTGATTTAATATCCCGGGACCGCGCTTCTTCATTCAAACAACCGAGCATTGCTTTGTAGATGCCTTTGTTCCTATGTTCTTCTTTTACATATGCCAAGTTTATCCAAATATAATCAGCTTCTGTTTCAAAGAACACCATGATACCAACAACCTCATTTCCGATTGTTGCGGAAATCACCTCATTAATGTCTATCACTAATCCTTTGTCGGCAAGATTCTTAGACATAAGATCGGCATAACCATATAATACAAGGGCATATACATCCGTTGGACACTTGCTAAATTTTGAGTGATGGTTAACAACGATTTCTTCAGACATTAGTTTAACCTTTCTTTAATTGAACTGGGTGGTTCTGAATTCAGAACCACCCAGTGTTGTGTTAACCGCACTTTGTCCAACTACATGTTTTACAGATCGGACAACCCTCTGACATTTTGAATTCATGACCGCCGCATTCGGGACATGTCATTTCAGCCATCAGATCATCTTCATCGATAAAATTCGCAATGAATTTTTTGATTCTGAAAATAAAAGAACCGATCGGTAGATCAAGTGTATCAAGAGTTTTAATAATGTCAATGATTGGTATGTTATGACGAAGCAATAAGCTCAGCGTCCTTGCGATCTTTGTAACATTTGTGTTACCGATCATCTTTGAATCGTTATCATCAATGATATGTGGAGCAATACCGGCATTCTTTGCAATTTCCGTTAGCGCCTCAATACAAGCATGGGTATTGACATCAGGCTCGCGGTTATTTGTCTGTACGAAGATAGCGAAGGGGCGTTTCATTTCGTGATCTTTGAATGCAGCCGAAACATACCACTTTTTACCTTCGGACTTGATCTTGTAACCCTTCATCGGATATTCATCTGGGAGCGAAACATCATCAAGGAAAATATGTCCATCCTGGTGATCTTTCCACGAATCAAAAAATTCATGCTGTTGCATTTTGATTGAACTTCCATCATTACTCTTTTTCGTTTCAAGTACCGACATCATGGTACCTTCACGGTAGGTTGTGATACCCCTTACGCCGTCCCGCCACATCTTACGGAATAATTGGTCAAACTCTTCATAAGGATAATCAGCACGAAGGTTAACAGTCTTGGAAATAGAGTTATCGATGTGTGAGGAGAAGATGGTAAACGGGTCAATGTGTTCTTCAACGGTGAGGTCCATTGCCGTCGTGAATGCGCCATTGGCTTTATATCTTTCCATCTCTTCAACTGAAAGATTCTCTTTACACCACAACCAACCAAAGTCCATACATTCCGTCTTCTTGACGAGACCACGATTTTTGTCAAAGTAATAATTGCGGCATGTTGACATCAGTACATCGTCATCGCCAACTTTTTCTGCAACGAAGTCTTTCGTTTCAAACCATTCACCCTTTGTCACATCAGGGTAAGCCAGTCCTCTTAGTTCCTCATGTATCTTATAGGTAATAGTTACCCAACGAATGTAGTCAAGATCAAAGACTGGCTCAATTCCACCTGATACAAGCCCCATAAGAATTCCCGTAGTTCCCGTCGGCGCGGCGGTTAGCAGTTGGGAGTTACGAAGACCATAATGACGAATTGCATCAAGAGTGTTCTTTGTAAGAACGCCCGAATTTTTGACGAACCCACCGTTAAAAATTAGATCTACATCAAAGAGTTTAAATGAACCTTTCTCCTTAGCAAGCATGGCCGATGCATGATAGGCCGCATTTGCATATGTTGCCATTAGTTGTTGTGTGAATGCGTTTGCATCCCGTGATCCATACTTGAAACCCATCATCATCAACAGAGAACCGTAACCGAGGAGACCACAACCGATCTTACGGCGAAGTTGTGCCGATGCCTCGATTCCCGGGAGCGGATAACCAGAAACATCAATGATAGAGTCAAGTGAACGGACGAGGAGAGCAATATCGGCCGCATATGTTTCCCAGTCAAATCCTTTATTCTTATCATAGTACATTGGTACATTGATATGCCCGAGGTTACAGATATCACCAAGGTGATCATAGATGACGCCGTCAATCTCGACAATACCGGCATCAGCCAACATTGCTATCTCTCCGCAATTATGAACTAATATATTATTAGCAAAAAAGTTATGATTTGTTGTTGTTTGAATATCATAGACATCCTGATTTTCAATGACGGTTATTCTTTTAATTCGTTTTCTAATTACTTTAGCAGGATTCGTTCCTGTTTCCATATTTTAAGCTCCTCGTGATAATTTTTACAATATTTAGATATGTCGTGTATAACGATCATTTTAATGTTAGGATAGTCCTTCTTCATCAAATCAATTTTATACATTCTATTCTTAAAAAAACCCTTAACCTCGACGATGTATAGAAGTTGACCATTATCATCAAAAATTGAAAAATCGGGGCGGTAACTTTCACCGCTTGATAAATGAAAGTGTTCTCCTTCAAACTCCCAATTAATGTTTTTATCATCAATCCATTTTGCATAAATGAATTCCCATGTAGATCTTAACCATACGAATTGGCCATTTTTCCTTTTAAAATATCCCTGTATTCCTTTTGACGTAGATGCATGCATCTCTGGTATTCTGTTTGTCCAATCATACCAAGGATTCTTATTGCCTTTAACACGAGCACTACGGAATTCATCTGTTTTTGATGTCGATATGTCATAACCACGTCTGATATCTATTTCTAAATAGACGAATAATGATCGTATTCTAGAATATGTAAGGCCGATTTCCCTAGCGATAACTTTTAAACCATATCCATCATCATATACACTTTTTAGATATTTTATCGTTTCTTCTGTGGGGCGTTTTGTATCAACCAGTGCCTGTTTTCTTTTTGCCTTTGGATACGAAACTACATTTTTATAAAATTTAATCAATTCATCTTTATGTGTTGTATCAAAGTCAAATCTAAGTGTATCTTTATTCCATGGATTCATAAATACTCCTTTTTAGAAATATTTATAAATCCATGTGGTTTTTTGATATTTAATCTACAAGCAGTAAAATATCGTCATCGTTTAATAATGCCGCCTCGACGTAACCGCGATTTTCCGTAAACACTTTATGGTCTGGTGTTAATTCAAGAATCATGTCATCATCCAACTCAATTTTAATAACATCCGTGTTATTTCTTGTTTTATCAGCAAATACGATGTTTTCGTATTCAAGACAAAGTGTTTCGGTGTTCATTGTTAATGCTTTAAATTTATCACCAGCTTTATAACGATCACATAATTCTTGGATTGTAATATCGCCACCATCAGTCTTAACAACGGTGTTCCCAACAACACAGGGATTAGTTCCGGTTACTTTCTGATAATAAATGAGATTATTAAAACGATTTGCGCTATCGATGAAATAGATACCGGGTTCATTGCGTGTATATGTATTTTTGAGAAGAAGTTCCCAGAGATCGCATGCCTTTATTGTTTTGTAAACATATTTCGGAAGTCCAGCCTCTTCCCATTTATCAAAATCACCATCCCACAGCTCGTCATATTTTTCATAACGGATATCGGGGAACCATAGTTCCCAGTCATCATCGGCAGCGACGGCTTCCATAAATTTATCGGTGACGATAACTGACATATTGAATTTCGTCAGACGACCAGGAATCTTCTTGGCCTCGATGAAATCAATGATCTCGGGGTGGCGGCAATCAAGCATCGCCATTTGTGCACCCTTGCGGATTTTCTTTTTTGTTGGTTTCCCGTCATCTTGGTGTAATTCACCGGAATCACCACGAGTAATGACGTCTGCACTGACATTATAAATGTCCATGAATGAAACAACACCCGGGGTCCCGACACGTACACCTTTGATGAGTGTACCACGTGGCCGAATATGGTTGAAGTTAAAACCGATCCCACCTTCTGTTTTCAAAATCTCCGCGGCATTCAGAAGATCGGTGAAGATTCCCTGAATAGAGTCATAAGGTTTTTTTGCTCTTTGTGCACCGTAGCAGTTGAACGAGTTCGTTTTACCGTATGATGTATTTGTGTTAGCAATAACACGACCACCAAAGGAGATGCGGCGGGACATCATTGCATCAAATAATGCTTGCTGCATTACGGGACCGCCATCATGGAGAATACCACTAGCAAGTCGCCACATCATTCCTTCGATTGTTTCACCGTTGAACCGATAGTGATCACTCCAAATATCATGCTGAAACTCATTAATAAAAAAATTCAAATTCATGTAGTGCTCCTATTATTTTCTGTTGGCTTCTCGATCAGCGCGGACATAATCTTTTGCTATCTCTTCAATTCGTTTCTCACCGTCAAGATTCTTATCGGTCTCCATGTCGGTGATTCCATATTCTTGATCGGACCAACCATTGCCCTTTAATTTAAAACGAAATTGGTTTGGTATTTCCTGAGACATTGTACTTCCGCATTTTTCACAACGAATGTTTTTCTTTAATTCGTCATGATCTCGCATAGGCACAATGCGTTCGACGGGATTCTTACACTCCTCCCGGTCGCATACAAAAACGTATGATGGCATGTGGTGCTCCTTGTAGTGGGGTATTTGTTTGAAAAATTATCCGAGAAGGATAAAGGTGGGTTTTTGGTTGTTCATTGTTAGGAGATTGTAGATTGTAACGGCGGGGATGATTCTGAATACTGCTTGTGGTTCGTCGATGTAAACCTTATTAAGCGGTTTGATATATTTTACATCAACGTCAAGATCTCTAACACAAACGACCGATGATGATAGATCACGTCCGATTTCCCTGGCAGATGCTTCGTTGAATGTTATGACAAGGTCATGTGGGCCAGCATGCTGTCTGATGTATGATGATTTACCTGTCTGCCGACCAATATCGACTTTGACGGTGCAGCACTCCATTGCATATAAACCCGGTGATAGAAGATCTTCTATCTTCGATGAAAATGCCTCTCTGTACTTTTTGTTGAGATCGATGAGGGAGTCTATTACTACATGATACTCCTTTTGAATTTCTTCTGGTACATTCATAATTATTATCCGATGAGAGCATAAGGATCAAATCGCTCCGGTTTGGGGTTAACACTCATATCGTAAAGAATCTTCTCGATTCGGCGAACTCTTTCGTCAATCGTCATGGAATCGAGCACATCAAAATGAGCCTTCTCTTTAACTTCCTTTTCTAACTTTTCGCAGTCACTACAAAGAAGCTCGCTGATGTAACCCATCCTCGCCGGCACCCCCGTACGATACACCTTCTTACAGGTCGGACATTTAACTTCAACCATTACAGCCATTTATTTATTACCTTCCTCTCTTCAGTCTCCCAAGTTTTAACATGACCCTGGCTATTCCTTGTGGACCAGAGAATATGTTTTCATCAACCATTTTCTTGATCTGTGGTGGTGTAACACCTTTACAGATCAGTTCGTTAAAATCCTTCGATTGTAACTGATCCGGCCAAATGAATACTCTTTCATTTTGATTAAGGTACTTGAGACTTTTCTCCCAACCGGTCCTGTCATTATCAAAGCAAAATATCGGATGCTTCAGTGTTTTCCGAACGGTCACCGATAGGTCAGAACCTAACATTGCGATGGCATTGTCGATGAAGAACGAATCTATGATGGCCTCAAGAACATAAACATTTCTATCTGAATCAACATTGAAGAAATTGTAGACCTTGAATGAATCATTCTTGGTGAATGTCTGAAACCGCTTCTTACCTTCGATAGTTCTACCCTGAAAACCAGTAACGCTTTCTTCGTCGTAACTGAGTGGGAAAATCAACATATTGTAGAAGTCGGTGTTTTTCTTAGTACCAAAGAAAAGGGTATCAATGATGGCATCTGGGAATTTCCTCGAGCGGCAATATTCAACGGCCTTTGGAATTTTGCGGGCGGGGGTGAATGTACGTGGACTTAATTTAAAAACGTATTTTGGTTCTGATGACCCTTCAGTAAACTTGGCGATCGTCCTCTTTTTAAATATAGACCTTCCGGATTTCAATTCCTTCACCAGCTCGTCTTTTTCGACCCGGCAATATTGTTTATAGAGCTCGTAATCAAGGTCTCTTATAAGCGTTTTTAATGACCTTGGTTCACAACCGTTCTGACAGCAGAAAGTATTGTGCCCTCTCGTTCCGTTGTCAAAAAGATAGTAACCGCGTCTCTTCCACGGAGACTTGCCTTCATTACACAGAGGACAAGAGAAACGGAAGTTACGGCCTTCTTGGCGAAGATTTCGTAGGTTGAGTTTATGGATGAACTCTATTTCGGTAAAGTAGTCAATCATAGGAAGGTCAGATATTATAATCCCATTGGGGTTTGATGTCAACTATTAAACAGCGAATTCGCAAATTTCGTCTTGTTCTAAATCAGAAGCATTACAGGGGCGGGGGAATTTATTTACAGAGGAACATCTTCCGGCGTCATCGCACTGCAGACAACATACATTTGTTGTCTTTGTGCAATTCTCTATGCGAATTTTTGCGCTGCAATGAAAGTAATCTTCCATCTTCATATTATGATCTCCTTATCTGAGTAAGCTCAAATAGTCATCCATCGACTGCTTGGTTTTGGGTTGTTGTGATAGCGGTGTTCTGTAATTTGCAATTTCTTCCATTATTTTGGTAACACAATTCATGACAGTCGATTCGTTGATTGGTAATCCTGTAGAAATCAACATATTCTCTTCATACTCTCTGACGAGTGACTCGAATGCCTTTGTCTCAACACCATTAATTGCAAGGTCAATGATCTGTGTTTTAAGGACTGGGTCTTGTTCTTTTCTGAACATATGAATTAGGGTATTCACTGGTACTTCTACTGTTTTCTTCATGAGAAAAAATCCTCCAAATTAGAATTCATCATCGCGTCATGCGATTTCTTTTTTTCTTGTTGTGGTGTGTTGAGTTTTGTCTTGATCACGGGGGTGTTCATTTTGAAATTGTTCATCTGCGCTGCAATGTCTTTCAGGCCGTACTTAACAAAGAACTTCATCAACTCCGTAGAATTGAAGTTCATATGTTTCTTTTCAGTCAGATCTGAAATAATTCCATTCTTGACATCGGCGGGGATATAATTGAAGTCAATTAGTGTACGATTGAACTCGTAAATCTCCCTCGCCCCTTTTTCCGTTTTGAGAAATGTCTCAATCCCAGCCTTATAAATTTTCTCAGCTGTCTTTTGTGCAACTCCTTTCTTGATAGGAAGACAACCGTCTCCTCTATCGCCGGCTATAATCAAAGTTTGAAGCTGAAAGTCGGTATTGATCGGTGGACAATATTTATTCGTCATGGGATCATAAATATGAACACCTTCCTGTTGTAGCTGTTTAAAATCTTTATCAGAACCAGCGATGAAAACAGGCTCGCCTTTTGCGGCATAGTGTCTTGTTGTGATCGCAATGACGTCGTCGCCCTCTGCTTCTTTACACCGTAGTACGATAAAATCGCTATACTTATCGAGAATGTCCATACATTCATTATAAGCCGAGAAGATATCAGGCCACGGATAGTCGTCATTCTTATCACGGCCCTGTTTATATGATCGTTCCTTGTAAACATCAATGTTGTGTCGATTTTTTTCAAACCATATGTGACGCCATGTTGGGCTATCATCAAGAGCAACGATTAGAGGATTTGTCACCGAACATCCAAAAACACGAGCCCGTGATAGAAGACCACGCATTAGAATATGCATCATATAATGACGGTTTAATTTTCTCTTTGAACCGACCGTATCTTCATCAGTACCATATTCCTCGTTCTTATCGAACAGGTCTTTAGTGGTTGCATAGATCAACCGATAAAGATAGTGAGACATATCAATGTTTACCATGTTGTGACTCCTTATAAATCAATGCACCGGCAAGAGAGGCGATGTATGGTACTTGCTCTATTCCAAAACGGTGACATATGATGTCAACATTACCCTTGCGATAAAACCTATCTGGGCAACATACGACCAATTTCTGTGGGCATTTACCAGCAAGATAACCAAGTTCGAATAATGAGATCGGTGATTTTGTTACTGGATCAAGATACATCACAACAACATCACACTTATCAATGTAATCAAGCTCCCATGTAACTTGTTGGAAGAAGTACGGATTCGAGATGTGTTGATCTTGTGTTGCATCGAAATCATCGCGGCGAGGTGAATAAATTGTAAAGTTCGACGACCATTCCGTGTGATCTTCCACTAATTGAATCAACTCATTCTGCCAATCAGCACAGGTTCCCATCTCTATTGAGCCGGCAAGAAAGACAGAGAATCCTTTTGTTTGGTAAAATTCTGGTGGTTTAACTATTCTCATTTATTACTCCTCAAATGTAAATCTTGCAAGAACGTCTTCTGTTGCCTCGGCATTTTTCTTCTTATACCTGGTGGCTTCTTCAACCTTCAACTGATCTTTTACATGCAGCGGCAACTCTTGTTCACTCTCTGCAAGCTGATGTAACTTCATATGACTTCTGTTAACACCGACCGTATAGATCTCATAGTTGTTTGCACCGAACCGTGTCTTAATAACTTTCAGAAGGTACTTACATAGTTTGAACAATTCTGGGTTCTGAATGATAGCCCCCATCCAATCAGCCGTCATCGGAAGGCCAAATGAGTCAGCGATATCTTCCATACCAGTGTCAACACCGGCTTCTGATCCACCGCGGTTTGTTTGTGTTGCAGAGATGACCGCACAGTTGAAACCGCCGTTCTCAAAAGATGCTCCGAGACCGCGCATTTCTTCTGTTACAGATTTGACATATAGATACTGATTGGATATTGCAGAGGCGGGTAGACGATAGCTGGCAAAGATGTTGAGATAATCGAGAATGATAACGTCAGGAACGAAACCTTCCTTAAGTTTGTAGTCATTAATCAAAGCACGGATGGTGTTGGCTGATGCCGTTCCGCTAGGATACTCCTTGATTTTTAAACGACCGGTCGTTTTGTCATACAGTTCACGAACCTTCTTGAAGTACTCCTTTTTATCAAGTTGCATCCCAAGTTCATCTGTCATAAACTCAAGGAGATTTGCATCAAGGCGTGTGCGGATCATCTCTTCAGACATTTCAGCAGAGACATAAAGAACGTTGTAACCTTTACGCATTAATGCTGCGGCTTCATGACACATCCAAAGAGTCTTACCGATGTTTGTCCGACCCATATAAACGTAGATTGCTTTGCGACGATAGCCACCACCGAGCGATTGATTCATTGACTCAACTTCAGTTGGCATCACTTCGTCTTGTGTGGTATAGTACTCGTACTGTGTCGGTGCATCACGAAAATAGTCGTGGCCGAGCGTCTGTGCAAACCCAAACCGAAGAGCCTGCTTGATGATATCCTCAATGATTCCTTTATTTGACTTCGGGTCCTGCATGATTTTAAGAGAATCCATAATGGCATTCTCAAGCGAACGTAGCTTTCCCCAATTTTCGGATTCGGTGATAAGCATATCATCGGCAACTTCCTCTGCGCCTTTACACGAATCAATAAATTCGATAGCCTCATCTGTAACTCCTTCATTCAGATTAAGGTCATTCTTGATGAGTAATTTAATATCGGCCCACTTCGGTTGTCTTTTATAGAGTTCGGAATAATCCTTGATTTTACGAACAACTACACCCTGCGCATCATTATCAAATAGTTCTGGTGTTAGATGATGTATGGTCTTATTGAAATAGGTTGGACTTTCAAACAAGCTTTTAATAATGGCCTGATTTAACATTCACTTCTCCAACACTAAAGACAGGGCAACTCCTAAGAGCCGGCGATCTCTAATGTAAACTTGAATTTATTTGGGATTTGCTTCTGAGAAAAACGGGGTGTTTTTATTGAAGGAGATAGATTATAAAATAAATGGCCGCAAATGTAAATAGAAAAATACATTTGCGGCCATTTATTTTTATGTTGTTGTGAATTATTATTCTTCTGATTCGTCTTCCATTAATCCAAGGCATTGTGTTGCTGATTGATACCCGAAGATATCCCGGAGCTTGTCAGCGAACCCATCTTCAAGAATCTTGTCCCAGACAATCGGGTCGGTTGGATCAAGCATTCCCGCACTGAATAGAGGCATTGTTGTAATCCATCTATCGTAATTGGCCTTTGCTTCCTTACTTGCACCCTGACAATCTTTTGGAATTTCACCAGTTGGGTTAAATGCATATGAACGCTTGACCGGAATCAAAACATTCATCACCTCAGCAATCTCAAGGAGTCCAGAATAACGTTGGAGACCTTTGTTGAAGTTGATGTTGAACTTAACTTTCATCTTCTCTTTAGCAAAACGAGATTTGATATTCTTGGCCGTGATGATGGCACCAACAACGTCTGTTCCTTTTTTGTCTTGGGCTTTTGAAAGTTCAATGATCGCCGATGAAGCATAAAGGCTGCCGGAACCACCACCAACGGTATTAGATGGGAAGAACGAACCGACGCTTGCATAGACGTGATTGACGGCCGCGACAGGAATGTTCTTCATACCGGCTTTGATCGTGACGGTTCTGAAGAGTGCCTTAAGCTTTGCGGCGCGTGTCATGTCTTTCTTTTCGGAACCGTCAGTCGAATCCTGAAGCTCTTTACGAGTTGAAAGATTACCGATGGAGTCAACGACGATCATAACCTTCTCATCAGCGTCGGCCTCATCAATGATGTTCAGCATTGATGTAGTAAGTTCCTCGGCGGTTGCTACGGGGACATAGAGTAGGGAGGCTGGATCAAGACCACGCTTGAGTACGCTATCCTTATCATTGGCGGCTTCTGAGTCATAGTATACAATAAAGTATCCTTTTGCTTGAGCCTGTTTTACCGTCTCCATACAAACGAATGTTTTACCTACGGATTGAGGTCCTGCCCATTGGATGATACGACCAGTCGGCATACCACGATCTGGGTCAGCGGAGATTAGACAGTTGAGAACGATGGACCCAGTGTCAATCCAATCACGAATCTTACCATAATCTTCGTCATCAAAATACCCAGCAAATTCTGATTTAGCGGCGCCTAACATTCTGTCTCTGAGACTTCCTTTTTTGGCCATTTGTTTTTCTCCTTAATGCATATTCGCGGTGGTTGATAAATGCACCATTGGTGCAATTTTGCCTTTATTGATTCCGGCGGCCGGTGCCCAATGACTATGTGCAACTCTATAACAACTTGCAATATCATCAAACACAATTGGGATTTCCTTTTCAAATTTACAGGCGAGGTCCATTGCAAAGAAATGGATGGCCTCATTTGATAAAGAAACCTCGACCTCACTCTTGAAGAATGTTCGCCAACCGAGTAGCGTCATGGTGATCACATTACCATTGACGACTGCTCCAGGAAAGCATGTCAAGTATCTTTGAATTGTCAAACGATCTTCTTCGTGTTCGGGGGATTCTTGTAATACGATAGTGATGAGGAAGTGAGAAAGGATTGCTTGGTGGTTGAGGTTATGAATCATGTCCGAGACGAATCTTTTTGAACCTTCAAGACCGTCTGGGTTAGTTTTGACATTTAAAAAGTTTCGGCCTATTCGCTCTAATTTATTGAATATGGATGAAATATTAAAAGCATCGTGAAAATTCCAAGCAATGGTTGTGTTGTTAATCATACGTTCATTTATCTCCTTCGTTTGTTATTCCAAATAAGATTCTATCCTATCTGGGTGAATGATTATTTCAAACGGTCGTAGAGCATCAACCGGATGATCTGTTTGAATTTTTCCACTAACCTTGAGTAAACTAATGAGCGGGGTTAGCTCAACATCAGTAAAGACAGCTTCTTCAATAACGGGGTAACCCATTATCTTAATTCTTGCCATTGCTTTATCTCCTATAGATATTTTTTAAATTTTTCAAGAGTGGCTGTATTCTCATGTACATTAAGTTCTTTTCGCACGGCAATAACAACATCCTGGATGAATAGTCTGTCAGATTGAGCGTGGCCTTCTGCAACCAGCCTATTCACATTGTTATCCCACACCACCCTTGCTTGTCTGGTAGTGATGCCGGCTCTTTTTGCAAAAATTTTTAGTAGCTTAATGTTTTCCATGAGTAAGTGTCATACTTTCTTTTATGTTATACGTTATTTATATCTTTATGATTCTGCTCTGGTGAGGATAGAGAAACCTTTTTCCATTCTAACGTCATAACA
>Ga0209518_1000071_pt1 | contig 139239 bp, 235 predicted proteins | sample RifGroB1_FD_183993 | JGI IMG/M metagenome (GOLD analysis project Ga0209518, IMG submission 183993) | Groundwater microbial communities from Rifle, Colorado, USA - Groundwater B1 (SPAdes) (version 2) | ecosystem: Environmental > Aquatic > Deep subsurface > Groundwater | place: Rifle, Colorado...
TGATTATATTAATCTTAAAACTTATGGAATTACTTCATCTGTTAGAGCAGTATTTGAGTGTAGTAATTGAATAATTTAAGATTAATATAATCAAAGAGCCTAGATTTCTAGGCTCTTTTTATTTGTCCAATGGAGGTAATTTTGTGAAAGAGATCGCAGAATGTAATTATAGTGTTTATGCTCATATTTCTCCAAGTAACAAAATGTATATAGGAATCACTATGCAAAACCCTAAAAAAAGATGGAGAAATGGTACAGCATATAAGAGTAATAAACATTTTACTAGAGCTATTAATAAATATAAATGGGAAAATTTTCAACACGAAATAATAGCATATGGGTTATCAAAAAAAGAAGCATGTAATTTTGAAAAATTATTAATTGAAAAATTAAACACCACGAATCCTAATTTTGGTTATAATTGTAGTTCTGGTGGTGATTGCGGTAATGCTTTTGCTGGAAAAACAGAAGAAGAAATGAATCAGATTAGACAAAAAATGAGCGAATCAAGACAAGGTTTTGAGTTTAGCGAAGAATGTAGAAAAAACATAAGCAATTCTAAATTAGGCGAAAAACATCATATGTACGGGAAACATCATAGCGAAGAAGCTAAAAAGAAAATAAGTAACGCTTTTTTGGGTGAAAATCATCCAAACTATGGTAAATCAATGTCAGAAGAACAAAAGCAAAAAATTAGTGAATCAAAAATTGGTAAATATACTGGTGAAAATAGTCCACATGCAAGAATTGTTATTTGTATTACGACCAACGAGATATTTGACTGTATAAAACATGCTGATGAAAAATATCAGATTGCTCATGGAAGTATATCTATGTGTTGTCTAAATAAAAGAAAATCTTGTGGGAAACATCCTATAACTGGAGAAAAACTTAGATGGATGTATTATGAAGATTATAAAAAGAAAGGCGAGGTAGCATAATTCTATGATATATAAAGATTATGAAATTGATATAGACACAATTAACTATAATAAAGGGATTGCAATAATACCCCTTCCTAGCGGTGAAATAGTATGTATTCCAGAAGAAATCTTTACACAAGAAGAAAGACAATTAGTAGACGAATATATTAAATTACACGCTAATGACACAGAACCAGAAGTTGTTGAACCATTAACCCCAGTTAAGACTGAGTTAGAAATATTAAGAGAAACAGTTGACGCTTTAGTGTTGGCTAGTTTGGGGGTATAGATATGTTTGAAACTTTGATGAGATTGTATTTGGAAGGAAAGATTGATGAAGTTAAATTAGGCATTGCAGTAACAAAGGGCTGGATAAATGAAGAGCAGAAACAGGAGATATTAGTAACAATATAAAACAAAACTTTTAATTAAAAATATAAAATGATTCCCAATTTTAAAACAGCTTCTTGTGAAAATGAGAGGTTGTTTTTATTTTGTAAACCCAAGGGATATCCCTTTTTATATAAAACAAGTTAGCTTTTTTGCTGATGGATGTTAAATGAAGGGAGTGGGTCTTAATGGCTCAAACAGGACGTAATCAAACTAGGAAATTAAAGAGAGTTATTATTCAAGAACGTGGCTGTGTATGCGAAATATACAAATACACCACTACAACAATGACCGTAGAGTCAATACACGACGTAATGCAATGTTACTATGTGACGATTGTCACAAATTGGGACACAGTATTGATGTACGAGTTACTGATTATAGCGAACCACCAACTAGGTATATTAGCTAAACGTTGAAAAGAAAGGAAGTATTAGCATGAGAATCAAATCAAAAGAAATTTTAAATTTCACCTGTGTAAAAGAGGTAGCGAGATTTTTAGTTAAATTCATACCAATAGAACAGGCATTGTCTGTCGTTACGTATCCCTTAAAAACAATTGAAATTGATGAAACCATTATTTTAATTGAAAAGACGAATAAGGAATGGCTAGTTGGGGTATTCTCAAAATAGGGTTTATTTACCCTTCTTTTTTAAAATTACTTGCGGGAGCAGGTTAATATAGAGGTTGGAGACATTCATTTATGGGTGTCTCTTTTTATTATTCAAATTTCAAGGGGGATGGGTGATGAATGAGATATTTGGGAGTATGGGAGGCTTGATAAAATCCCTGTTTGACTGGAGTATTTTAATGGTTAGTATGGTATTAACTTTATTTTTGAAAGCCATAGGATATCCAAGTCAAATAGTATATTTAATTTGTTTTTTAATTGTTTGTGACGTATTGACTAGATGGTACGCTGAAGTTAAGAAAAAATACGGCTATTTTAATATGGCTAACTTTATTAAATCATGGGGAGAAGAGAAAGTTTTAACAAGCAAGAAATTAAAATCGGGCGTTTTTGCTAAAATATTTATATATTCTATAATTCTTATCTTGGCGAACATGTCAATTATCAATCATCAATTATTTTTTGGATTAGGAGAAAAAGTGGGTTATTTTCTTTATAGTTGTATTGTTTCTCTAGATACAATTTCTATCTTAGAAAATTTCGTAAATGCAGGCTATTCAAAATTTAAACCAATTTTAAAAGGATTAAAGAATTTATTTAATAAGAAGAAGAATGAATTTTTAGAAACCGATTCTAAAAATGATTAATTATTAAAAATATAAATTGTCAGGATTCAAATAATTGAAAGGAGATGATTATTTATGAACTTCAAAATGAAATATGTAATCACGCCAATGTATTTACCCTCGAATACAAAAAGACGTTCTGGAATAAAGGCAGATAAAATTAAGTTTTCGGTTGCTCATGATACTGGAAATCCTAATTCTACTGCTAAAAACAATGTAGATTACTACACAAAATCTGCTAATGAACTATCTGCGAGCGCACATTTGTTTGTCGATGATACTCATATCTTAGAGTGTATTCCTATGTTTACAGGTACTCCAGAAAAGGCTTGGCAGGTATTATATGATAAACCATTAGATAATCAAAAATATGGAGCAGAAAGCAACAATGCCGCATTTGGTGTGGAATTATGCTACGGAAGCAAAATTAATGCGCAAGAAGCTTATAAACGCTTTATATGGATATTTGCATATGGTGCATATAAATTTAATCTAAACGTTAATGATTTTATTCTTGGACATTTTCAACTTGACCCTGCTAGAAGAACTGATCCTAACAATGCTTTAAATTTGATGGGTAAGACATTTGAGCAATTTTTAAAAGATGTAATAGCTGAATATAACGATTGTCTAAGTGAAGGAGATGATGACGTGGAACATAATGCTATGAAAATTTATTATTCTGACGGAACTCCAGTAAAGGTTGATAACTATAAAATTGATGGAAGTACATATGTGAATCTTAGAGATATATTATCTGCTGGAGTTAAATCTATCAAGGTTGTTCAGGGAGATAAGATTTATTTAATTAAACAATAAGGAGGAATTATTATGGATTATATATTTTATATATTATTTGTCATCACATCCGTATTGGCAGTTCTAGAAATTATTAAACTTGTGAAATCTAGTGATGGAAAGTTCACAGAAGATGGTTGGAATAAAATATCAAAAATTGGCTATGAAACTATTGATGAATTAATAAAATTATACAATTCTAAAAAAGATAGAACATTATTTATCATAGAAATAATTGATATTATCATGCTTAAAGTGAATAATTTGCCAGAAGATATTGGAGAATTTTTTACTAGAGAGCGGGTTGAGATATTTTTTAAGCCAGCAATTGGGAGATTGATTGATAAATTAGAAAAGAAATAAGCGGATACTTTTAGGGGAAGATGTGACTTCGGTTGCTCTTCCCTACTATTTTTTTGCCTATTTTTGTTGTACCCCATTGATTGTATAAAAGGTTGATTTTATTGGGTTTTTAGCCCTACTCCCCCAATGGTTACAGTGTCAGTTTGTTGTACCCCACGACAATTTTGTGTCAGAAATGATAGTTGGCTTGAAATTTGGGTCATTATAATAAATTATGTATGATCCGTCATCTAGAATATTTATTTCGCTTATTAGCTCTCTCATAAATTTATTATCTTTAATAAAGAGAGTATCATATATATTGCATTGTTTTAAAATTACAGAAGCTAATTCTTCTTCGTTTATGTAGCTTTTATTTATACATGCTAGTGTGCCATTTTTTAAACGGTTGTTGCAGCGATAATTTATTTGGTTACGTTCTTTTCTACCTTTGTATGTATGGTTGCAACTTTGACAACGAATTAGTGAACTAAATAACATTGATATCTCCTTAAAATTATGGTGGAGGCAATGGGGGTTGAACCCACGACTTTCACGCTGCCAGCGTGACACTCTCCCGCTGAGTTACGCCCCCGTATATGTATATATTAACCCGCCTCTTTGATATTTACAACAATTAAATTTTCTATAATTTTATGGGTAGTTAAAGGCACTTGCTTGCGCTCCCCGTTGAGTGCTTTTTGCATCCCAAAATCATTGCTCTTAATTGATTTTACAAACTCATCTATATATAGCTTAACTTTAATTTTTATCTTACTTTTATACACTATAATTTCATCTATAATTTGTGACATCATCATTTTTTTCTGCTCATTCGATGCTAATTCAAACTCTTCTTTCCAACATGGAATAGATATTTGTAAACTAATCATGTCATCTAATTCTATTTTTTTATCTTTAAATTTATTTTCTAACTCAATGATTTTAGAGTTAATATCCTTTATTTCGTTTTCTTTTTGTTCCATTAAATTAGATAATTGATATGGTTTAAATTCACTTTTACCCATTATACTTTTAGTAACCTCCTTATTTAATATATTTAATTCTTTATAATTTTCTTCATTTTGTTTTTGAAATCTTTTTAATTCTAGCGTATCTTGGGATATATTTTTTACTTTAAAGTTTTCTATTTGAGCTACTAGATCAACCTGTCTGAGTTGTTCTAAATATTTATTAATTTCCATCATAACTGCTTCTTCAACTTTATTTTTAGCATGAAGAGTTTGTCCGTCACAATCAGTTTTACCAGTGGATTTTCCACTACACCTATAAAATACTCGCTGTTTTGTTTTTATGGCTCCATCTTTATTCTTCCATTTTCGATTATTATATGTAGTTGTAAGTGGAGATCCACATTGCCCACATTTTATAAATCCTACAAATAATAACGGGCTTTTTGTTTGAATTGGGAAATGAATAGTGTTATCACTCTTCCTGTTCATTGTATTTCTTTTCTTTCTCAATTGCTGTAATTTATCCCACAATTCTTCTTCAATTATAGCTAATTCAGGTATTTGAGTTGCCGATAATATCCAGTCATTTGAATTAATTCTATTTTTTGATGCCCCATCAGAAGATGTTTTACCATAAGACATATAGCCTTTGTAAATTGGATTTCTTAAAATATAGTTTACAACAGATTCTCTCCATCCCGATTCTGTTTTAGATGGTATTTTAAGAGAATTTAAATATGTAGAGATTCTTTTACCTCCATATCCTTCTTCACATGCCAGTCTAAACATTTCTTTAACTGTTTTACTTTCATTCTCATCAATGCTTAATTTATGTAATTCCTTGTTCTTCTTATTTTGTTTCCCCGATTTTACTAATTCATAACCATATGGAGGTTTACCACCTCTAAAAGAACCCTCTTTTGTCATTTGAACATGGCTTTCGTTTACTCTTATCGATGTTTTAATACTTTCTCCGCTTGATGTCCAGTATCTTAAATAGTTTAAAAGCTTGTCTGTATGATTATCAAATTTTTGCTCTCCTTCTATTACAGACCATATTTCTATTCCTTGTTTACTAAACCATTCTACAACAAATGGCGTTTCGTCATCTTTTCTTCCCAATCTGTCAAACATAAATACCAATAAAATATCAAATAACCCCATGCTCGCATCGGTTCTTATTTTTTGAAGTACGTCTCTGTCCTTCGCAGATTTTTTAAACCCTGATACTCCCTTTTCATAATATTCTTTTACTAAGTTCCACTCTGCTTGCTTATCAATAAATTCTCTACATGCGGTTTTTTGCATAGGTATATCATTATTATCCACTTGACCTTTTGTTGATACTCTATATAAACAGGCAACTCTTTTTACATTATAGTTAATTTGGGGGGATTCCATTAAATATTCCTCCTTAGTGTATAGCTTCACATCCCTATGTTAATTTAATCTTCATGCAATGTCAATAGGACTATTATTTACTAATAGCCCTATCTATAAATTGTTTTGAAAGTAATTTAATTATTGAGTTTTCTACTTCTTTTGCATCAACCGTTGAATGACTTGGAAAATTTATTTCAACCCACATTTTTACTTTTTTATTAAATCTACTTACACTTGACGATCCGTCTTCATTTATAATTAAATTATATTTATCACCTTGAAATTCTATAATTTGTTCATTATTCATTTCAGCCTCACTTTGTTTCTTCTATTAATATTTCGGTTCTTGGATTTTCTTTGTCATATCCGCCCTTAATGCAAAGCATTTGTATATGCTCAAAATCATCGTCTACTAGCAATCCGCTTTGAGTGAATCCATCCATAATGTTCTTGGGCGTATAGTTATCGCTGTCGTGCCGTGCTTTAGTTTTAAAATAATATGTAAAAGTCATAGTTGCCTTTTCTATCTTCTTATTTTCCAATCCGTAATGCTCAACCAACCAAATTATAAACTCCTTCCACTTCTGTTTTTCATTGTTCATTGCAGGTCTTTTCATTACCATCCATTGATTTAATGATGGAGATATTGGGGATTTAATTGGTATGACTTTTCGCTTCGGATATTTTTTAAAATAGTACTCGTTATATTGTTCAAGTATTTTATTATCTATAGTTATTAACATTTTTACCTCACTGTTTTATATTTTACTTTATTGGAGCTGATTTATTTAAATTTTCAGCTTCTTTTAACCACTGCTTTATTTTTATAAGCTTTTCTTCTGAGAAAAAATCTTTGGATCTAAACCAAGTTTCCATATCTAACTGTCTTTTACTACTATTGCACCCTTTACATGATGGGACACAATTATTTATTGTATTATCTCCATTATGTATTACGTGTTCTTTATGTAATTGTTGTCTATATTTTTCTTTGTGGTCTTGTTCGGTAGTTCCACAATAAGCACATTTATGATTAAAACAATCTAAGCAATATTTCCATTCTTTATTATTTATTTTATGATTTTTGTTTCTTCTTATTTTACTATATTCATTAACTCTATCACGATGTTGTTTTTGATACTCTTTGGTATATTCTAAGATGTGTTTTTTATTATTTTTTCTCCACAATTTATCTTTAGTTGATTCTCTTTCTTTATTTCTTTGTTTCCATTGTCTTTGAGATTCTCTTGATTTATCTAAATTTTTCTCTCTATATATTTTTTGGTATTCATCCCTACAATGCTTACATGGTTGCCCCAGTTTTCCATTTACTTTGTAAAAATATTCCTCTGTTGCAGGCTTGTATTCTCTGCATTTAGTACATTGTTTTAATTCTTCCAATCCTTCACCTCCTAAATTTCAATAGAATCACTCTTTCATCGTAAAACCGTAACCGCAAACCCTACAGCCATGCCAGTTACAAAACAGACTAAAAACAAAATTACGTATTCTAGGTAATTACTCATGTTTTTCTCCTATTTTTATATTTTTGTTCAATACCTTAATTCTCCTCTGCTTATTTTATTTCTTATTTCTTCAGCAAATAACTTCGCATTGTTTAACTCATCCTTTTTAAAAGTACCTAGTCTTTTTTGCTTGCCATCAATTTTAAATCGTACAATATATTTTTGTTCTTTCTCGCTCCAAGATACATTTTTAATTTGAGTAATATTTCTTTTTAGAGGTTTATCAGAAATGTTACTTGATCTTTTATTTATTGGACGAATAATATCGTTATTTTTATCTCCCTTTTCAATTCTTCTATATATTGTTTTATATGATATATTATATATTTTAGGTAATTCTACAATTGATTTCTTTTCTCCATTTATTTCTACTTGTTTTAATTTATCATAATTTATTTCTTTTTTTCTTTTTCTACTAAATTTTTTAAAAGGTTTTCTTTTATTTATATTTTGAATACTGTCAGTTACCCATCTACAATTTGTAGGCTCATAATTTCCATCATTATTTATTCTATCTATTTCTAATTTTTCATCATATCCGTTTTTTAACGCCCAATTATAAAAATTGATAAACCCGTTATCTTCATTTAACCATTCATCACAAATATTTATACCTCTGCCTCCATAATTATAATAATATTGATTTTTAGAATTACAGCAACGCTGTTTCATCCCATGATAAACTTTGTATAATTTATGATTCGATAAGTTATGTTTTAAATGTATTTGTGAGACAATTTCTTTATTTAAACAACCACAAGATTGTGTTAATCCACTTCTTAAACTATTTCCACATATTATTTTCTGTGTTTTATTTATACAATTACATTCACACAACCATTGTGGCTTATTATATTTATTGTTTTCTACTCGTTTTAATACTGTAAATCTTCCAAATTGTATACCCGTTAAATCTATAAATGCCCCCATTTTAAATCCTTTCAACTATAATAATTTTCTTGCAATCTCTTTCCAATTTTTACATCTTGCGTCTTGCCATTTAATATTCCAATCTTTAATTTCGCCAAAACATATTTTTGAATTAGCATTTGAAGTTTTTAAATTACTATAAACATCATCAATAAAGATTGATTCATATTTATTATTTACATTCATGTTAACTATTCCTTTATCCATTTTTACTCCATCATTTACAAGCAACACCGAGTTCTTTATAAATGGCAGCTTTTCCTTTATAAATAAAGATTTTCGAGATATATTCCCATATGTACCAACACTCGCAATTATTATTTTGTACTTCTCATTCAACTCTTCCAGCACTTCATAAGCATCTGGCATAAATTCAAGCACATGGAAGAATTCAAATGAGGCAAACATATCGTCAATTCTATCAATTGCCAATGGACATTCTTCTCCAAAATCCCATCGTTTATTGTTTAGATAGTTGGCTGGTTTATATCCAGCAACATGTTTATATCTCATGTCGTAAGCGTCACAATATGCTTTAGAACTATTTACTATGCAATCATCAAAGTCCAAAAATAAATTATATTTCATATTTTTCATCTCCTTAATTGTTCATTAAAAAAGCAATTTTATCTAAAATTTGAGCGATTGATAATTTTTGAAACTCCTTTCGCTCTAGGTATTTAAGTAATAGGGTAGTCATGTAATCAATCTGGTTTTGATTTGGATATATTTTAGATCTATTAAAGTACCATTTCTTATATTCTTGGATGATTTCTTCATTGTTGTTCGTAATAATCACCTCTATTTTATATTTTATTTACTTAAACTCAACTTCCAACATCGTCTACACATAGCAGTATAAGATTCATTCCCGCCAATTTGAATTTGATTACCTTCAGTCACAATTTTCCCATTTTCTATACGCGCATTCACTCCAGCTGCTCTCCCACAAGAACACATGCTTTTTAATTTAATAATTTCATCTGCAACTTCTAATAACCTGATACTTGCAGGAAATCCCTTTTGTCTAAAGTCTGTCTTGATTCCGTAGCATAAAACTGGAATGTCTATAAAGTCAACTATGTCGGTTAGCTGGTCTATTTGTGCTGGAGTAAAAAACTGAACTTCATCAACTAAAACTACGTCTATCTTATACTCTAAAGTTTCACTTACATTCCCGATAACTTCAAACAAATTATCACTATCTTTTATTGATATGGCTTTATATTCTAACCCTTCAATTCTCGATTTGACCTTGTTTATTCCAGATCTCTTATCTTTTGCCGAAGTTAGTATTATTGGAGTCATTCCTTTTTCTCTATAATTGTATGCGGTGCAAATTAATTGTCCAGTTTTTATGCTGTTCATACAACCTGCATAGTAATAAATTTTACTCACATTAATTCTCCTCTTTTATATTTTCTGTTGTATTTAAACTTGTTGCTACTTCATTTGCAAAAGCCTCAGTTGGAATTTTGTCTGCAACCAGACATCCATCATTATCTCTAATACAATAAGTCAATGCAGTACTGCCTTTAAACATCATATATCCGTGAACTTTATACATATTTTCTCCCTCTAATTCTATTTAAAATGGAAATTTTATGGTGCTACAATTATATGTTCTTTGGTTAGTTGAAATTGTTCCAAACATATTGAACATTCATATGTTCCGCCCAAACATACTGTATTGAGCTGACTGGAATTTTTTACAATTAGGGCAAGTAACCAAATAAAAAGGTAATTCTCTAGACAGCCCATAAGGTAGGGTTTTAATAACTTTAAACATATTTTATCCTTTCATTATTTAAATCAAATTTACCTTTTAATGGAATATTGCTACGATTATTTCATATATTATATAAGCAACTAGGTTTTCTCTCAGTTAGCCTTTTAGTTGCGGGGTAGGAGATAACTCTCCTATCTTTTTTATTTCAATAGAAATAAGATTTTATCTTGTCATAGCATAATAAATTACATAAAACCAACTAAAAAATCCATGCAGCATTGCCCACAAAATTGATTTGTGTAAACTCCACGATATACAAATTGCTAACGCACATCCAAAACTAACACCAGAAGTAACATATTTATATGTATATGTATTTTTATTTTCCATAATTTCTCCTTTCAATAAAACCCCGAATTTATCAAAAATAAGTCATTCTGACAGCCCCATAGAGCGATTATTTTTAGGTAGGTAATACGATTATATGTCTCGAATTTCTGTCAGAATGTTTAAATTTTATATTTTACTTAATTAGCTTTGCTGTAAAATTCTTCGTATTCTTTTTCTACTATTTCACGTTTTGCTTTAGTAATTTTGTCTTGTAGTTCTGGAATTTTTTCTTGTAATCTTCTTCTTGCTCTCGAAATACCTTCAAAACTTTGTTGATACTTTATGAAGTTATTTTCGTCAAATGATACATTCATAATTTCTTTCATAAACAAAACGTATAATAGATGGTCATTGCTTTGTGTTTCTGGATAATCAGTTAATATGGTTTTAACTCCATCTTCTATTTTAGTAAAATTCATAATATTCCCTCCTTAATTTATTCCAGTTGATCCAAATCCGCCTTTTCTATCACCCTCTGCATTGTCACTATCTACAGTTAAAAACTTTTGGAATACTCCCTGACCAATTCTATCTCCTTTTTTAATTTCAACGTCATATGGGAAGAAGTTATAAAATCCAAACATTATTTCGCCTTCTTGCTTTGAATAATCCGAATCCACTAAACCCACACCATTCGACAAAACCAAACCTAGTTTAAATGGATTGCTTGAGCGGTTAAACATGAACAAACCTTCATCTTCTGGAAAATATGCGGTTATGCCTGTATGTACTAATGTTGGTTTAATTGCACTAAAATCTTCTAATCCTTTAAAAAAGTTTATTATATTATTTGATATTTGTTTCCATATGGAAGGTATTTTTACATCCTCGGCAGCTTGAAAATCATATCCAGCCGAATTAGCGGTTGAGCGTTTTGGTAAGTTAATATCCATATCCTTATATTTAGAAACTACATCAAAATATCTAGTCATTGTTTTCCTCCACTTTCACAAATAATTCACATATGCATTCTTGTGTTTGACGAAAATCTAAACAGGGACACAAAGAATTTTCGTCGGTTAATATTCTACACGGACAGTGGTTTGAGTTTGCTTTTAGCTTTTCTCTTATTTGTTTTACTTTTTCTTTATCTGGATTTAAAATAACTTTCATTAAAACTCCCCTTTTATCGTTGTTTTTATAATCTTATTGCATTCATTTTTTATATTTCTTAATACTTTCATACTATAAGGTTTTACATCACAATTATCTAAATTTTTAGACTCAAACTGCTGCAATATATATTCATTAACATTAAAACTTTTTAATACTTTGGCAATTTCTAAACAATCTTTTACATCTACAAACTTAGGATATACTGTAGTCCTAAATTCATATTGTATGTTTGAATTTATTATTATCTCTATAGAGTCTAATATGTTTTGATAATTTACTTTTTTATTTGTAATTAAATCATATCTTTCTTCTGAAGTTTTAATATCCATACCCACATAATTTATGTAAGGGATTATATCGTTTAGTACCTTTGGATTATTTCCATTAGTATGAATTCCAACAGTAAATCCATCCATACAAAGCTCTTTAATTAAATCAGCTATTCCAACCCATTCAGTACATTCTCCACCACTTATGACAATATGATCTATGAAATTTTTACGTTTAATTAATTTAGGCAACACGTCTTTTTTAAAATTAATATTCTTTTGTTTAATTAATGGCTTATTGTGGCAAAAATCACAATCCCAACTACATTGCCCAATAAACAATGTAGTTGAAATGTGTTGAGGGTAATCTAACATACTTGACCAAACTACTGACTTAATCATCTTTTGCCGTTTTTACAACTGTTTTTAAATAATTTAAGTTGCCATTATAATACTGATCTGCCACACCAATAACAGGCATTACATTAAATCCTTTTGCTATCATTTTTGCTTTTGTCCTAAAATCATTCATTGCATTTTTTTCTTGATACTCTATGTTGTTTTCTTTCATAAAACTTTTCAATTCATCACATCTTGTACAAGATGGAATAGTATAAATTGTAATCACATTTTCCTCCTAATATGTTTCTCTTTTTCTATCTTTTAGTTCTGCCATTTTGCTAGAGTTGAATTTTTTTATTTGTACATAGTAGCCAGTAATTCTTGTTTGCGATATTAAATCTTCACTCCCACATATAGGACACTGTTCCAACAATCCACCAAAAGTTTTCTTACAAACTTTACAAGCGGTTTGTTCGGGAGAATTTACACTTTGCACACAATCAGTTTCTAGCCATATCTTTTCAATTAAGTTGTATATAGCTTTTGGCGAAGGTTTCTTTTCTCCAGTCCATGTATGAATCATACTTCCAGCTTCAACTAATGGATGAAATTTTGATTGTTCCGTAAGTCTGGTGATATAATCAACATCGCTATCTGTTGCAAAATGAACAGAATTACTGTAATAGACACCAAACTCATTTTCTTTGTGAAATGCTCTTCCCCCATATTTCTTTATATCAAGTTTTGCGAACCTTCCTGCGGTGGATTCGGCTGGAGATTCTTCCAATTTCATTCCGATTTTATATTTTTCATTCAAATCTTTTATTTTCATATTCATAAATGTAATTATCTCAATACCCTTTTCAAAAGCTTCATTTGAATCGTGCAGCTCTTCCCCAATTAAGTTATACACACATTCGTTTAAACCAACTATTCCAATTAGGTATGAAGCATTTTCAAGCCTAACATATGGTTTCCCGTCCATTCCTTCTGTATAATATTTTAAAGGAGAGTCTTTTAATTCTGTTAGACTCCAAACGTAGTCACGTCTGGTTATATGCGCTTTTGCTGATAATTCCATTCTGTATTCAAGTTCTTCATAAAATTTATCTTCATCTTTATCTACTTGTAGAGGTATATTAGGAAGGTTTATGGATACATTTTGTATACCAACGAATCTCAATTCTTCAGGCGTAGATATTAACTTCTTATCTTCTTCGGAAAAAGTTATAGATAATCTACAGCACTGGGAAATGCTAAAAGCGTTTCTGTCAAATATTTGATAAATACTACCCTTTTCACTAATAGCTTCACATGCCAACATTAACAATGCTTTTGATTGTGGAGTTGAGAATGCTTCATTGTTTATATGAAGATTAATTTTAGGGAAAGCAAACGCCAATCCTAATGAATCGCCTTGCTTACTAACTTCTAATATAGCTTTTAAAAATAATTTCGACTCTTTATCAAAGTCTTGGTATGTAAGAACTTTATAGTTATTTTCTTTAGCATATTGCTTTGCATCATCTTGATTGTCAGAATAATGAATATCCCCAAGATTATCCTCAACCATATACTTGCCACTTTTCCCCATAGCCAATACATCTTTATAATGGTTTGGAATGTTTAAATATACGTTGAAATCTGTAAAGCTTACTTGTCCACCTTTAGCTCCTGCCAATTGGGATAAATCAAATATTATGGTTTGTGCTAGTTGCTTAATTTCTTTATATTTCATCCCTCTCAGTAGCGGTGCAAAAAATACATTAAGTCCTTCCCACCCGATCGCCTTATCCATATTTTTCAATATAGGGCTGACTATATCTTTATCCTTCTTGAAGGATAGGACGCACTTCGCAATAAGGAATTTCGCCTTAAAGCTACTCTACTCACTATAATTTCAAATTATGCTTTCGATAGTCGATACACCTTTTATATTTGTATATGTTTCCAACTATTCCTTTTTATAATATTCTCTAATGTGCTTTTAGGGATATTATAATCTTTCGACATCTTGCTCCATGATGCATACTTACCGTTGATTAATATTTTTTTACTATCTCGTCATTTAATTTTGTTCCATTGTTGTTTTCTCCAACTTGATTTATTAATCCTACAGAATATGCGTGGTTTATATTTCCTTTATTAGAAATCCACTCTAAGTTATCTTTCCTATTATTGTTTTTATTGCCATCTTTGTGATTTACTTGCGGAAGATAAACGTGGTTCTCTATAAAATGGAGAGCAACTAATCTATGTACTTGAATTGTTTTCTTTTTTACTCCATCATATAAAGTAACATTTTTATATCCTCTTATGTTTTTATATTTAATTTCTATCGGCTTTATTCTGCCAAAAGAAATAATCTTGCCCGTATTAGATATTTTATATCTTTTATCGTAGCCGCTTATATATTTCCATATTTCTTCTATATTATTTACCTCCATTTGCTTAAATTTAGCACAATAATATCATAGTTGGTTTTCAAATATAACTTGGCACGGTATTACCTGCTATCTCGTCGTGAGACCGTAGGCTTTCTTAGAAAGTGTATTCGTGCAATATGCCTTATTTAACTTTTACCGTTAGCGGTAGTATGAGTTTAACTACCACACCCTGCATTTACAGGTTCACATCCTTATTTTTTCTATTCATTACTGAATAGTGTGCCATTTATTACATAGCACCTGCAAATAAACTAGTGTAAAATTGTGTAATAGAGCAAATGTGTCTAGCTAATACTTCAGCGCTGTTAGCGGGATTAGATGTAGATGCAATAGTTGATATATTTTTAATGCCATTTTTCTTAATATATTCAGGTGAATGACCAGAGCAGTAAAATCTAGTTGGCATTCCTAAATCATGAACGTGTATTTTCCCCTCTAAATGAGCTTTTGATATTTCAGCATCAAATATTTTTCTTAAAGCAAATTCTTTTAATACTCTTTCTGCTATTGTTAAGTTAATGCTTTCTGGATTATGAGAAGTATTGCCATTTTCATTATTGCTATTTTCAATAATTTGTTGAATGTCGTATAATGATATTGATATTTCCGATTCGGATTTTAGTTGTTTATTAAATCCTTTTTCATACAACACAACATTTACAAAACTTCTTATTAGTGATGTTGTGATAGTTGTTAATTCTAATTTTTTAAGTTTATCGCCAACTGTCTTAGATATTTCATTCGCCATATCTTCTGGACAATCTAATTCTTTTATTAGAGATTCCGCAATTTTATTTTCATCAAACTCAAAAAATTCCTCTTGAGTAGTTGATTCAACCATTAACGCAATATCCGTAGAGTTGTTTTTACTTGTTCTTTTTTTGACCTTCATATGCTTCCTCCTGTTTTATATTTTAATTAATTGAGTAAATTAGAAGAATTAATTTCTGGATTAAACTTTACCTCTGAATTTTCTAAAGCATAAATAGAAGCCATTATTAATTCTCCAGCAGAATACACTAAGTCGCCTATAATTTTTAACATTTCTCTCGAAGGCTTTTCTAAAGAGCAATTATAAATCTTTACTAAGTTTTCATTTGCTAAATTTAAGTCCTCCAACATTGCTTCTCTAACACTCATAAACTTATCCCCTTCATATTAAATTATGCACTATCTTGCGCCATAGTCAAGATATATTTTATATTTCACTTTATTGATTTCAAATGAAAACAGAGTTTAATCGAAATTTTCTTCTTCAAATTCTATTTCATGGTTAAAAAGAGTGCTTTCCAGATAACTTATATATCCCAACATTCTTATTTTGTTTAATTCCATTGCTCTAACTTCATGCTCTATATTGTCTATTACATCTTTCAAATCTTGGAAATTTGTTACCCATTGTCTTATATCCATAATTTTTTCTCTCTTTTCTGATTTTTCTTCTTTGAATATATCTCTTTTCCATCTGCCGTTTTTACTCTGGCATAATTTGGATTAGTTTTATTATCTTCATATTCTTCTTTACTGCAAGTCACCCAAGCATTTTCTTCTAGAAAGTTTAAAAAGTAATTTTCAAAACTATTATCTTTCATCTAATCATCCTTCCATAATTTCATTAAAAAAAACAATCTCTAATACCTAAATATTTATCAAATTTATTGTGGCTAACACCATATTTCTTACCAATCCAATTTAGTTTCCAGTCATAATACTTATACATTATTTTATAAATTACATTCATTCTATACCTCATATATTCTTCTTTTTATACTTTTAACCGCTAGATCCATAGCTTTTGCGAAAATATGTTCATCTAATTTTTCAAAATCAAAATAGTCAATTTCTTCTCTTTTTTCTGGCTCCCTTATAATGTTTAAAATACTAGCTGAAATAGATTTAGCATATCTTACAGCTAACATTTGTTCTTTAGTCAATTCAGGCATTTGGTTTCCCCTTTCTAATTCCCTCGAATTCGAGGGTTTAAATTATTTTATTCATATCGTAATTATCTCTTATGTAATCTACTAACCCATTCATTACGGATATTATGTGTTCATCGTTTTTAAAGCAAGGATGCGTATGTAGCATACAAGAATTTTTCTTGCCTTTTGTTTTAAAATGCTGATAATCAAAGTTTATAAATAGTAGCGGAATTTCTTTAAGATTTTTAGTAAACAATCTAGTATACAATTTTGTAAACATTAGCTTCTCCTTTCATTGTAATGAGGATGTTTTCGTTAAAATGTTTGTTTGAATTAAATTTTATATTTAACTTCAAATTCTTGTACATCTGTAATTTCATCTATATCATCAATTTCTATATCTCCATTTAGAGATTCATTTATCCATACAATCATTTCAACCGAAGCAGTTACTTTTGCTTTATATTTCATGTTTCTTCCTCCAATTCTACCGCATCCCTCGCAAGGATGAGTAATGTGATGTAAACAGCCCTTATGTTCGCACGGTTCTCCATTTTGCAATTCTTTTATCATATCTTATCTCCATGAAATGATTATTTTATATTTTCGTAGAATCCCATGTATTTATTCTCTGCATCCTCCATGCTATCTGCTATAAACACTCCATCTTTTAAACAATCGATTAATTTTAACTTCTGCAAAACATTAATTCTTTTTAATTTTTCTTCATTGTTTGTTGGCGTATAAAAACGTACTGTTTCTTGTTTTCCATTTGGATAAGCCAACGTCCACTCGCTTATTTCTATCTGATCTAAATCTGATGCCAATAATTCTTTCAATTCTTGAGTTTGCTTAAATAATAACTTAGCAACCCTTTTAGCCACTTTTTCTCTCAAATATACTCCACAATAAACTCCCATTGGCATATCAAAGAATTTTTCAATTGACTTCATAATATCCTCCTAGTTTAATTGTTTTCCTATCCTTTTTATCTCATCTCTCGTTTCTATAAGTACCCCTTCGTATTCCTTTAGACTAACTAAAACTTTCTTCTCTACTTTTCCAGCATTTTCTAACTGAGATACTTTATTTAACAAGTTATCCCAAATTCCAAAATGTCCTTTAGATGTCCATACTTCTGCTTTCTCATGTGTCGTTTTATTCTCGCTAATGCTTTTACTTTTTAGAGTAAATTGTTTGTCGTCAACTTCTACTCTGTATTTATCATTTAATATTATAGCTCCCATAATTTTGTTCTCCTTTTATATTTTATTTAATTTAAATCTCTTGAATCGCATTGTTTTTCTTCGTTCCACCAACCTCCAGCTTGTTCTCTAGGTGTACATGGTTTGTCTTTTCTTTTTTCAAGTAATTCTAAATAGCAGTCATACTGTGATTTTCCAGTATAATGACTTTTTAAATAAGCCTCACTCCAACATTTCTCACACATCATTTATTTTTCTCCTTCCCAATAATGTAACATCAAACAGTTACCCATTTGGACTTCGGTATCTCCTTGCCACACAGTAGCTTCGGTATCATCTGATTGGCAGTAAGGACAATAAATTATTTTAGAGTCTTTAGTTGCATGTTCGCCAAGTAGAAATTCTTTTCCACAAGTGTAGCACTCATATTTCATTAATTTATCATCTACAAATTCACTCATAAGATCTCCTTTCTATAAAATTGGGATTTTATCGTTATTTTAGAATTTTAAGCTCTTTCACTCTCTTTATATCTCGTAAATGCTTTAATTTACATGTTACAATAGTATTTCAATCAGCTAATCATCTATATATTTAAGATTTAATTCCTCAGCTGTGATTTTGGATATTTTTTCATAACATTCGTCGTATTGACCGTCAATAAAGTTTTCCATACAATTAAATTCATTCATGATATCCATTAATCTACTTTCATATATGGATAGTTCAGAAATAAGCTCTGCTAAAATTTCATTTCTTTTTGTGTAGCATTCTTCCTCCCCTTCTCCATGTGGGAACAATGAATAATCATCTTGATATCCGCCTAGTAAAGAATTTAATCCAACGTCACATTTGCCAATGGTTGACCATATATCAACTTGATGTTTATTTAGATATCCTTTTCCCAATAACCAAAATACAAGGCAGGATTCTTTAATAATACTTTCATTTTGGTCAATAAAATCTTCTCCCATCTCCGTTTCAAAATGAGATATTAAGTTAAATATTTTTCGTTTATCCATATAAGCGTCCCTCCTAATACAAATCTTCTGAATACAAATCTTTTTTCATTTCTTTTATTTGACCACACTCAAAAGCAATTCTGGCAGCTTCTTGCCTATTAACAAATTCACCTTTATCAGTTACAAAACCTTGTTCTCCATTTTTTAATGCTCCAAATGGTTTTGCTGAATTTAAAATATTATGATGTCGCCTTCCTGTATGTATTACACCATCTTTTAAGATTGCTGATTCAACTATCATTTGTGCTTACAAGCCTCGACAATCATCGCAATAGCTGCACCTAGCCCTAATAACGGAATCCAACCAAAGAATATAAATAGTGCTAACGTACATGCTGTATTATTATCCATTCTATATCTCCTTTCATTAAAATTTTGCTTTCATCTTAATTTTATATTTCGATCAATCTCATCATTTATATGGTTTTATATTCTATTTTTATAATCTGCGTATTTTAAATCATAATATTTCTCTGCTATTTTAGGATATTCATTTTCAAAACTATCCATATAGTTGTAACAAGATGAATTTGATCCATTAGCTATACAAAATTCTCTAAATGACTTCTTTTTAAAGAAATTCGGCTGGTTACACCATCTAGCAAAATTGATATACATACCTCTATGTGGACTTTCTTCATATTTATTAAATCTCATGATATATGGCAAACAACTATGTTTCATTAAAATTCTAACTCTTTTAAAAATATCTCGTATATCTTGAATCCAAAATTCATCGTCCCATCTATCATTCCTATCAAATCCACAAAATACGTATAGTTTGGTTGTTTTAGAGCAATATTTTCGCCATAACTTTAATTTTTCTTCTATCTGATCTTTATCTGCTATATTATCAAACGCAAAAATATAATCTCCTATGTATTTACTCTGGCTTAATATTTTAGCCTTTTCATCAGTCATAATGCGTAAATCCATGCCTTGCTTATATTCAAATCTTTTACCAGTATTTTGTAAGGATTGTAATATACATTTCCATTGACCAAAACCCAAAATATTGTCATCTAACATGCATATATACTTTCTATCTTTATCTACGAATTCATTCAAAGGACTATGTATTTCAACTTTATTATAATTTTTATTTACACAGAACTCGCATTTACGGAAGCAGCCTCTAGTTGTAAAGCCTACCGAGTAGTCAGTATAATATTTATAGTCTAATTTTTTACCTCCTTTCTCCAATTCTTTTTTTACCCAGTCATCATATAAATGATAATCTGGCATATGATGCTCTATTTCTTCTGGCAATTTAGGAGCTTTGTCATAATAAAATCCTGTTCCGCCATATTCAACTATTCCTAAATTTTTAATTTGTATTGGTATTGGAGTATCTGTGAACACTTTACTTATTACGATTTTATCAAATATAACATCTTCTTCATTATAATATCTAACATAACCCTTTTTGGTCGTGTCATCTAATATTAAAAATTGAAGTTTTGGTTCAATATTTTCGGACAGTTCTATAAATTTTGAAAATAAATCCCTATAATCGGTAATTAAAGTTACATTACGTCCTAATTTTTTATAATGAGCGGAAAGTTTCATACAAGCTAAATTAGGAAATCTATGTTTTGGTCGTCCTATTAAATCTGCATCTATAATACCAATATTCATGTTGACCTCTTTTATATTTTACTTTATTGCAATAAAAGCTAACTTTTATTTTAATTTTATATTTTTGATTAATTTGTAAAATACTTCTGATGGAAAGTGCATTTCTTTTTCTCCTACATTTTCATCAATCTCATATCTAACAATGCCACCATTACGCTCCATTCCTAAACTACTCACAGGCTCAATTTCATTCACACCACAATCAATAGCCATCTTTTCAAATTCTTCAACAGTTAAATTATTAAAAAATTCGTCAATCATTTTTATTCTTTCTTCTAATTTAACGTCCGAGCATTCTTTCTCTTTATTCATAAATACCTCGTTTTTAATTATCATACTTACATATAAAATCACTTAAATATTCTGGAAAACTTCCATAATCTTCAGTTTTTTCTTCATCTTCTTTATTTAAATATTCTTCTTTCATATCTTCTAAATTGAAATTATACATTTTTGCTAATTTTATAAAATGTTGTACCCTACTATATCCTTGATTAAGCGTATGTCCTTCTTCTTTTAATTCTCCATTTACATATAATCCTTCCCAACCATCTGATTTTAATAGTATTGCTTTATTCATCTTCATACTCCTCATCTTTATAATAATCTTCTATACTTGGCACACCTGTACACCTACTGCAATTACATGGCGGTTTATAAATTTCATCTATGCGTTTGGCGTACCATTTATAATCCATTTCGTCTGCCGATTTACTAGCTCCATATGGATCTTCCATTGCATACGCAAAACCCTTCAATATTTCAATGACCCTATCTTTATCAGCCATACCTACTCCTTTCCATAAAACTGCATTTTTATCGTGTTTCTTCACTTACAGCCTTTAGCGTTTCAGCACACGCTTTTTCGAAAATCATGTTTGACCATTGTTCGAATACGTTATTCATTGTTTTCCTCCTATTCTATATTTTAACTAACTGAATTCTCTTGGACATTGATATTCAATTGGACAATCTATTAACAAATCTAAAAATTCACATGCCGTATATTCTTCTCCATATTCATTAATTACAACCTTATCTATGCAATTTTCAGCTAATATCAAGAGTTCATTTTTATGCTTTATTAAAGTCCAAGTAAAAGAACTGCAACTACTTACTCCACTTCTATTTAATCTATTTTTATTAAACCCTAATTCAATACCTACACTACTATTGCTCAATGATTCTTTTACTGCTTCTTTGCAACATGATGGGCAAAGTGAATTCCAATTAGATTCTGAATAATGAATACCTCTAACTCCATCTTTGCATAAAGTTGTTCCACAATCCCAACAATACAGCCCCGCAGCCGATCTTTTCCCTATATGTACTTGAATGTCATCTTCATATTCACAATTTTCATGTTTATCTTTCCAATAATAATTTGTTCCCATTAACTAGTTACCTCCGCAACTATTTCATCTAAACTCTTATATTCTTTTTCAATGCTACATCTCACAAATTTCTGTTTATCATTTGACGAACTTTCTTCGTAAGTTATAAATTTATAAAACATTGCAACGCCATCTTCATATACAACGATAAAATTTGTTAAATTATTAAAACTATCACAATCCGTATAAGCAAAGTATGATGTTCCTGCTGAATGTAAAATTGAAACAAACTTTTCTAAATCAGTCATATTTCCTCCTATTTTTATATTACTCTTAAATGATTGGCTAACCACCAGATTATTTCGATTGCTTGCCATATCCCAAGTACTGCAAGAATTAATATACTTATTATAAAAACACCAAAACCGTCGAACATTCCACTCCCCATAATTATCTCCTTATAAAACACGAATTTCATGGTAATTTTCAGTTCTGTAACCCTTGTGGCTGTAGGGTTTCAAAATGGTGTGGTTTGATTTAATCTTCTATATACCATTTTCCATTTAATATTTCTTCGGCGGAAATACCATAACCATTATTATCGGCAATCACATTGCCTTCTCCGAATACTATATTATATCTGTTGTTTTTAAATTTTTCGCTTTCACATTTTATTGTTTTACCATTTTGATATGTTTTAATTGCAGTCGTAAAATCAACTGGTTCTTGAATTATTTCCCACTCTGTATTAAAATTACAGTTAATATAAGAATATTCACCTTTAAGCCATCCATTGTCAGCGCATACCGTATTATAAAACCCACTTTCCGACTTATACTGGAATTTTAATTCTGGATTTTCAGTTAACATCTTCATCATTTCCCAAGTTTTCATATCCATTTCTCCTTTATATTTTAGTTAATAAAATTAATCTTTTAATCTAAGTCAGTAATAATTAAAACAATAACTCCGCCCACTATTAGACCAAGAAAAAATACTATTCCTATTGTCATAATTACTCTCCTTTCCCATGATTTGATTTACTGAAAGTCCCTGAAGTTTTCCATAAAGCGGTCACTCCTGCACTATAAATCCTCTCAACTTTTTTGTTTCTACAGGTTGGACATTTCTTGAGAGGTAGATCTGTATGGCTCATTTGAATTTCAAATTGGCCACATTTAGAACATTCGTAAGTATAAAACATATTTTACCTCCTATTTACATAGTTCTTTGTACATAAACTCATATTCTTTTAATTTCTTATTTTCTAAATATAATTCAGTGTTTTCATTTACTAAATTTGCTACTTTTATTTCAATTTCATCTACTGCGTCAGATATATACTTTTCGTTGAATACATCGTATATTTGACCTCGTACCTTATTTAGCCTTTCTTTTAGTTCGATTAACATTGTTATTCTCCTTTTATATCTTGTTTAATTAAAATTGAAGTTTCATATAAATTATCTACCAGCTTCTATGCACCTCATGAACTGTCTCTATACCATCGTACTCATCTATTTCCCATTCAATACCATCTGGGATTTCGATAATTCTCAATTTAGCACAACTTCCATTAGCTTCGTCTTCTAATTCTTCTACAACTTGAATTAACAATTTATTAGTTCTTTCAATATCATTAGCATAAAAATAATCATTTTTATCATTATAAAGAATATTAGTTTTCTCTCCCATATCTTTAGTAACCGCATATATAAATAAACTATTATCATAAATATCAGTTATTTTTTTATATTGATTTTTACCATCTGCATACTCATGTTTAGTTTGTTTGTAAAAATATAATTCCTTCCCCATTAATTCAGCTAATCTTTTTTGTGCTTTTAATGATAATCTAAATCCTCCAAAGCATTTATTAACAACAATTTTCATATTTCTGCTCCTTTATTTTATATTTTAAATTAAAATTCAAATCAAACTGAAATTTTAAATTGTTTGTATACTTCTATGATAATCTATCCATTCTTGACTTTCTAAATTTCCCGCCACAACAATATCAAAGTATTCTTTTCTCATATCTTGTATTGTAAATTTCTCAACTTTTCTCTTTTTAAAATTTTTATTAACTTTCTGAATTATAGTAGCATTATTCATCGGATAAAGCTTAGTTAATCTTTCTTTCTCAGACTTAGATTCTTCCTCTAATTTAATTCTTTCGGCTTCAACTCTCTTTTTCTCTTCTTCCTCAGCATCAATCACTTTACTTAAATCAACGTCTAGTTTATTCCACTTATTTTCAGTGTGAGCAGGAATAATAACTTCGGGTATCAACACTTCTTTAATCTCAAAGAATTCATAAGGATCTTTATCATAATAATAATCTGTAAAATATGAACCACTCCTTGATACACCGCGAGACACTCCGAAATTAAATGATTGTATTTCTTTATATTTTTCATCTATTTCTATCAATTGACCTTCTTCATTTTTATACTGATATTTACCTTGGTCATCCCATGAATCATCTCCAACTTCTTTGAACATATAAGTTTTACCATCATACTCATACACAAAATCATCTAGGTCAGATTCACCTAATTTTTTGACTATTTTTGAAAACAATTTAATATCCATTTCATATCTCCTTTTTATATTTTAAATCTATATAGAATCTGTGCTTTATTTAATTCCAACCGCCATTGCCCAACCTAAAGTCATTAATAAAAAATAAACGAATCTATAATTAGCTGGATCATCAGATATGCCAAATAAATAAAATATTATTTGAATACCTCCACCAATCCCAAATATATAGCCTATAATGTTCCAAAATAAAGGTGTAATCATAGAATCTCCTTTCCGTAAAATTTGTATTTCAAAGCAACTTACATTTATATTTTTTACATTTCTCAAGTATTGTGTTTAAAAATTTTTCATTATACGCCAGCAATGGATGTTCATCTTCGGGGTCAACATCTCCCCAATGAAACCATGCGTATAATTTCATTCTCCAGTTGAATCTATATTTTTCAATTTGTTTAATAATTTTTAGTCTAAATTCTTTATTTTTGTTGTATTCATCGATATGTTTTTGATAATCCTCATGTTCATCAATGCTAATTATACTGCAAGTTTGAATATCTACTTCTTTTCTGCCACCTCTACTTAATTTAATCCAACAATTAGTTAATATATGCTCTTTTAAAGATTCTAAAGTATATTCGTTTGTTTTCAAAAACCAATACTCGCCATTATTTAATCTAAAATCAAAACATCTCATATTAGACTAACCACACCTTTCCTTGATTTTCTCCAATGGAAACAATATCGTTTTCTTTTAATTCTAAGTTATAATGCTCATCAAATTTTATAGGAGTTGCATTTACATATATTTTCCCCATACAAACTAATCTTCTAAATTCTGAACGCCCATTAAGAGCTTTATTTTTATGTAAAAACCAGAATAAGTCCATTTAACACAACCTTTCTGAATGAAAATATTGTTTGATATTAATTTGTGGAGAGGAATTATCCTCCCATCATTTAATAATCTTTAGATAAACTCCACTCTTCTACTAATCTTTTGGGCAACTTAGACTGAGTAACCACAGTATTAGGTTCGACATACATTACTTCACGTTCGCCTGTATCTGGATTTATCATCATAAGCCATGTGGCGGAAGCAGAATCAGGCATAAATAATCCATTCGGCTCTGGTTGGGGCATTGTAACATCACCATAACTTGCGACACCAGTTTCTCCATATGACGCATTAGGGCGAATCCTTGTATATTGTTGTGGATTTGTATATTGTGTCGAGTATGGTAATCCGAACCCCATGCATTTGCCTAAATATATAAATTTACCATCCATAGCCTGAGTATATGCATAACACACTAATTTGCTATCATCTCTTAGTTCATATATTTCTTTTGCCATTTCTTTTTCATAAAATTCTTTTATATTAGGCATACCTATTTTATTATTCATTTGGTTAAGTAATTGAGATGTCGCTTGTGTTTGTTTTTCATCTGCCGATTGTGAATAATCACACCCAACCATTACACTCATCATAATAATTAAAACTAATATTAATCCAAAAATTCTTTTCATATTATTTGCCCTCCGAAGGAATATAATTATCATAATTACCGTCTCTAATATCTTGTAAAAATTCTTTTAAATCCACATTTCTTAATTTATTAATATTAAAATTAGCATACTTTTCATTTATCAGACCAATAATTGCCTGTTGAGCATCAGAATCCCTTTCAGTTCTAAGCTCTGCTTTGTATTTTGATAAATCTGAAGCCATTCCGTCAACATAACTTTTGTTTTGATAAAATACATTTGTGTCCGCACTTGCATCGGCTACACCAACTGTGTTTTTATAAGCTACGTTTAAATATCCCGTTCCAAAACCAATTCCTATTAACGCTCCAATTACTAAGATACCTGCTAAAATACTTAAAAATACTTTCATAATTTTTCTCCTTTTTATTTTATATTTTGCTTTAAATAAATCAACGGTTTCATGTTAAATCTTCGGTATAATAATTTATGTGTTCATTATCGTAATCGGATGTATTAGAATATCCTATTTGCATATGTCCTTTATCTGTCACTAAATACCATACTGTTGTATTATCATCATCTGATTCAGCAAACAATAGGTCATTTTTAAAAGATAATCTATTTAATCCAATATAATAACTATGATTGTAAAAACTAATTGCTGGTATGTGTGTAAAAGTATTTATTAGAATTTTATCATACATTTTTAAATCGTCCATATAATCCTCCTTTCAATAAAAAATACCTTTTATTTGTCTTGTTTTCTATATTGTAGCAAAATTTTATCTCTTAATTTAGCTATTCTGTTCGCTCTCTTATCTTCTAGGTCTCCTTTTGCCATATCGTAAGCCGAATATAGCTCACTCGTTATTAATTCAACCTCTCTAATGGTTAGATTTATAATCATAACTATGTCCTTTCTATGAAATATACTTTTCATACACTTTCAATAACTAGTGCCAATAAAAATAATCCCCATAATGGCAACCCACTTTTTGTAACATAACATGCTACTCCAATAGCTAAACACCCCCACTGATCCTATAACTGCTTTTGCAATACCGTCACCCATAATATTTCTCCTTTTATATTTTATTTTATTTGAATAAATGCCAAATTTCATTTTATTCTTCTTCTCCGAACTTTATAAACTCTGCCCCGTCTTCATATCCTTCAAATAATAATTCAAAAACACTATCAAAAGCTCTAGATATTGGGGTGTCACCAGTTTCACTATCACATTCATTTAGAATTTGCTTTGCTACAAATTCTGCAAACAATTGTCTTTTGCCTCTTTTAACTTTAGATTCGTCATAATTATCTGGGCAAAATTCAAATGCAGCAACTAAATTTTTAATTGGTATTTCGATTATAAGTTTCTTGCTTGTAAGTTTTGAAGTAAACCCAAGATTTTCAAATTTTTTCATATTCGTTTTCTCCTTTTAAAATACCATTTTTATTGAAATATTTATCCAAAGTTTTCCTTCCTCATTAAATATACCATTGTGCTTTTTGTTTGTCAACTATTTTATATTTTAGTTTATTAAATTTTTATAAGCCTATAGCAAATAGCCTTATCATCATTCTCGTCAAGACACCATACATCGTATTCGCCATCTATTGGTTCAAATTTTGGTTTGCCCTTTTCATCTTTCCCTGCATAACTTACTTTTGGTTTCTTTTTTAATTTCATAAACTGAACTATGTTTCCTTGCTCAAAAGGTTGTTTCTTAAAATGTGCTTTTCGCACCTTAACTTCAGTCAAAACTCCTGTAGATAATCCATATACAGTAGCTTTAGGAGAATTTTTTATATCTAATTCAACTATAAAGGAAGTTCCTCTTGCCATGTCATATATACTCATTGGAGTGCCAAGCAGTTCTGTTTCGTAAGATACTTGTTCGGCAATCGGCAAAGCCATATCTTCTACATTTTTTTCATAATCATATAGGGCAATAATTCTTTTTTCCTTAGTTTTTGCTGTATGTTTTTTATCATATCTATTTTTACCTTCGGTAAACTCTTTAAATATATCTAACAGTTTTTTATTACGTCCATATTCACTAAAATAATTTAGTTTAATTAACGATTCTTCTTTAGCATCACCAAGCGTAGTGTTTTCTTCAATATCAATTAATAAATCAACAAACGTATTATATTTATTGTCTTTTATATCAAACAAAATGTCTGCAACTGATTCTCCAAAACCTTTAACTGAGCTTAATGTTCTAGATATTGTATTTGTTTTTTCATCAAGGGTAAATTTTCTATTATCTTGCCCAAACTTGAAAGGAACAAATTTTATATTAAATCCTTCTTTTGCTTCGGTCATAGCCCCATTCATTCTATCTTTTTGATTACCTTTTGAGTCAAGAATGTTTAAAAATACTTCGTAAAATGCTAGTGGATAATGACTTTTTAAATATGCTCCATATAATGAATCTACTGCAACAGAATACGAATGTGATGCGTTAAATGAATATCTTACGGAATCTGATATTATCTGCCATACTTTATCCGCAATCTCTTTTCCCTCTTCTTCTGTTTTATTTTCAGTCTCTTGTATTTTATTAGCAAACCCTTCTAAAAAAATCTTCTTATATTTTAAAACTTTCTCCGCTCGTTTTTTGGCGATATTTTTGATAACTTCGTAGCACTCTGACATTGGAACGCCAGCAAAATTAAGTGCTGCCATTGCCATTTCTTGATATAGCATGAAAGAATTGGGCATTTCTTCCGTTTGTATTAACTTATCAAATGTTGGAATTCCGTAATCAAACTTTTCTCTATTGGCAAATGTCTTATACATAGATTTAAAGCCAGGTCTAATTGCTGCAACAAAAGCACAAAGCTCAGATATATTCCTTGGCTTATATTGCATTACTCTATGTTTTGTGCCATTTTGCTCTACTTGATTGATTCCTATTGTGTTTCCTCTATCATAAATATCCCAAACTTTTTCATTTCCTTTTGAAATATTTATCAATTCATTAACATCATGTGGCTCAATTCCAATTCTCTTATATACGCTTTTAATTACTTCAACAACGGACACTTTTAACAAGTCATTTTTTAAGAATTTATAATCTTCTGCCCATTTCCCATCCATTATTGTACAAAGAAACTCTTTTTTGCCTGTTTTAGACTTAGTTTTAATCAATCCGATATCTCTTCTAATATTTCCTTGGTATATCAAGCTGCCACACGGATGAGGCTTAATATCAGATACGATGCCTAGATAACTTTCACTATCTTTTAATATTTCGTGATATTTTTCATCTACATAATCATATACACTAATTTCATCCACTTCATCTTCTTCAGCTCGCTTTAAGGCATTTTCATACTTTTCTATTTGTTCAGAAACTTCATTTGCTAAATCAAAATCAACATCTTTTGCTTTTGCATACATCTTCCAAGCTGATTTTGCTTTTAATGTACCGTATGCAATCATTGGAAATGCATGATTTTCTCCAAATATCTCTTTCTGTGCTTCTGCGAAAACGGAAGGGTTCGCAAGGTTTAAGTCAAGATCTGCGAGTGATTTTGATTCAAGTATTCTAGTAGCACTCATGAATCTTTCAGGATACATTTTTACCGAAGCAGCTATTCTATCAACTTTTGTAAACCCTAGAAGTTTATTAGTATAGAATGACACTCCAGATCCACGTCCCGTCTCAGTAATTAATCCACCTTTTTCTAATGCTCTTTTAATAATCTCATAATCCAGCAAAAAATAATCTGCATGATTTGTAATTTTTACAGTATCTATTTCTTTAACTATCTCAGATTCATATAGAGAATGCAATTCTGGCAAAATTTTAGCTTTCTCTATATTCCATTTTTGCCAAACTAGATTTTCGTATTTTGTATTTTTTTCATCTTGTGTAAGATTAGGATAGAGTGTGGGCATTTTAATTTCTTTGTTGAATATTGGGTTATCATATTTTGCCACATTGAGAAAAATATTAGTATTATCCATAGCTTCTTCTATTTGATATTTGGTTAATATGCCTTGACTTATAAATCTATTATAGGCTGTTTCACCATCTGGATAATCCATGAACCATCCTTGCTCATCGTCGTAATTTATCCCCTTTGATCTTACATATTCATCTCGTTCCCAAGCCTTTTCTGGCGTAATATAATGACTATCGCACCCCATAATAATAGGGATATTATAAACTTTTGAAAAATCTAAAATTTCTTTGTTTAGTTGCGATTGCTCTGGAGTATTGTGATTTTGAACCTCTAAATAAAAGTTTTTGCCAAAATGATTCTTTAACGATTTAACAATTTCCTCTGTATCTTTGCCATATTTCCAGAAAGCTAAACAGTTATGAACAGAAATACCTTCAACCCTAAACGAAGGAGTATTTTCAACACTTAAACAATATACATTATCGTCATATGAGTATTTTTCTATTCTTCTTGTTTTTCTATGAAGATAACTTACTCCGTCAATAATAACAGGTTTCTTAGAATTCCAACCATAAGGAACAAAATCATATTTATTATTGGAGCCTGTATATAATTTCCAATATTCATGAAATTCTTTAGAATTAATTTCTACTACGTAGCACTTTCTATGATGAACGTTATTCTTATCAGTTTTTTCTTGTCTAACAGAACAACAACTTTTTAATCCATTTCTTTCTAAGATGTACCCAACTTCATATCCTAATTGTTCAGACACAGTAACATAGTTAATTCTATTTGAATTTTTAGATATATGTCCGTCGCCTAAAAATAACCCTTTAATATATTCCATTTGTAAACGTGGAGGCAATCTTAAAATAAAATTAGGAGATTTTTTATTTGCTACTCCTGACGGCACTAAATAAGAAAATAATAATGCCATTTCTTTACTATGTATTAAAACAGACATACCGTTTGTATTTTTTTTATCTTGTATCACAGCCTGTTTGTTTAAGTATTTTAAACTAAATTCATTGATAAGATTAAATAAATTTATTTCTTTTTTGTTCAAGGTAAAACAAATATAATTATGCTCGTCATTAATATTTCCTTCTGCCGCATATAGCCCAAGTATCTGTAAAAACAAAGCATCAACTTTTATTTTTGAAGTTGTAATAGGTGATTTTAAAGGTCTACCTAGATTACAATCTTCCCTATAATTATTTAATATTGAATCAATGTTAATGTAATCAATATTTTCGATAGTATTATCAATAGCACTTAATATCCTGTCATCAAGAGTTAATTCGTCTGCTCTTTTCCAAATTATTTGTTTTGTTACATCTGAATGAGTTTTATTTATTGTTGGGAATTTATGATCTTTTGTACATTTAATGCTTTCAAAACATCCTTCGATAAATAAATTATACATTTCCCCTTTGTATTTTCTCATTGTTGGAACTATTACTTTTTCCCAAGTCCCTTTGTGTGTAAGAACTAAATCTCCAGATTTTACATCTTGAATATTTTTTGTTTCATTTTTTGTTAAAACTTTTGTATTTTTCTCAAAACAAGCGCTGGTTACCCAAACATCTTCCTTTGGCAGAGAAAATATTAAATCTAAATCAATTCTTGGCTGATAATAATATCCTGAAATATTAGCTTCGGATAAAATTTCATTAATTGATTGTCTGCCATTTTCTGTAGCCGCCAATAAGCATATATGAGCATTAGTTCTATCATTTTCTTTTCTGTCTTTTACCCAATATGCTTCAGTCCCAAATAAAAATTTTAAATTATATTTTTTAGCGTATTCATAAGCCTCAATGTATCTTCCTTGAGTTCCATGCTCAACACTACTAATTATTCCATGACCCAATTCAACTGCTCTTTTAGCATAGTCTTCATTATATGTTGCCGAATCTGGAACTCTAATATTTGTATAAAAGCTATGCCTATGATAATTTTGAAATATTTTCATAGTTTCTCCTTATATTCGCAAATTTTATTTCGGAAGTTACAAAGAAAATTGCAAAAATATCCATCGCTTAATGGTGCAAATTTTTCTTCTATCATTATCTTATCTGCAGTATCAATAACCCAATTCTTTACTACATCCACTTGAGCTTCGTCAAAATCAATTGTAAACCACTGTTGTTTTCTAAATGCGTTTAAGTGTAGTTGCTTTGGATATATGCCGTATTCATCGTATATTGCCATTGCGTAGAGCGTCATTTGTTTCCAATACTCTTTTGCCTTTGCACTTTTCACACTTTTAGGGTCTGAGGATTTGTGATCAATTATATGTAGATTGCCTTCCTTATCCTTAACAAGCAGATCTATAAAGCCTTTTATATTTAAGTTGTTTATTTTGAAATTGATTTCTTTCTCAACTGCTATAATCTCAAAATCTCCAAAACCTTCGAATCCCTCGAAATAAGCTATACCACTAGCTAAATATGTTTGATCTAGTTTTACGTACTTATTTGGCGGAGCTTTATGTGGTATTGCTTTTTTAAAGCTTTCTTGAAAAATAGAAGATAATTCATATATTTCAACCTCTCCTTTAGCATATTTTTCAAGTATTTCATGTATTAAAGTTCCATATTCCGCAAAAAAGTTATTTTCGCCCTTAATACAATCTATGTATGCTAATTTCCACGAATATGGACATTGGTGGAAGCTCGATAATCTTGAAAATGACCAAATCATATCCTCTATAATGAAGCTATATCCTGACATACAATTCCTCCTTTTTATTCTCTAATTTTATATTTATAGTTATTAAAAAGATTCTGCCATATTTCTATACCTTTATCATAAGGAGAGTCTTTTGATTTCAGTAAATTGTCTTTATCATAAACATACTGCACATTTGTAAACAAAGAAAAAGGAGTGATTATTTTATATAATTCCTTCTCCGCAACATCTTTATCAAATGCGAATATGATATTGCATTTTAATGACAATAATAATTCAACCTGTTTTTGTGTCATTATTTTTGTCGAAATGCTTACCACGTTATCGAATCCAAAACTATCTAAAATCATAACTCCCTTTTCGGCTTCAACCACAATTACTTCATTTTTTAATTTTATATTTTTCATGTTTTGATTTAACCCAAAAAGAAAATCATTTGTGCCAATAGAGTTATAATATATATATTTTGCAATACCGAGGTCTTGGTAATTTTGGTATAACGTCCTTGCTTTAATAGCCAATATTTTATGTTCTACATCTTTTATAGGAAACACAATAGCGTTGCTTTTTTCATCATACCTTACCTCATATTTATCTAAAATCTCTTGAGACATCCCTTCTGTCAACCATTCTTTTATTGGCTTATTAGTATATTGATTCATAATATTCTCTGGTAAATAAATGCGATTTAAATTATCTCTAGGATCTTTTTTGATGTTGCTTTTGTATAGAAAATCCATAATTTTACTAGGTTCTTTTTCTTCTATATCTATGTCAACCAATTGCAGAACATGTTCTACTGCTTTCGGGAAAGATAATTTGTGATATTGCATTATAAAATTAATCAAATACCCTTTACTGTCACAGCCCATACACTTATAAACATTTTTTTCTGAATTAAAACTCAACGATGGATTAATATCTCCTCCGTGAAAACAACAAGGAGTCCAGTATTCGTTAGATCTCCTGCCCACACCTTGTCTTAATTCTAAATACTGGCTGGCATATTCTACGATTGATATTGAATTATTAATTTGTGTAATTTGTTCAAAAGCATATTCCATAATGCCACCTTTTATATTATAGATTTATTCCTTCTTTTGGCTGTTCTGGAGCTTGATAAATAGTCATCTTATTACCATCAAATACACAAGAAATACTTTCATCATCATTCATTTGTGCGCCAAGTCTATTTACTTTAATTTTCGCCTTATAATTGCCAACTTTCTTCCAGTCCATTCCTGCAATTTCGCTATCAGATTTCTTGCTCCAATACACTACTGTACTTACGTATCGTGCAATTTGGTCAGAATCGCCTATTTCATTTTGTTTATTTAACTGTGCCAATGATAATACTGGTATTTTTAAATCACCAGCGACTTCATTTTTAAGAGTATTGGTTAACGATCCTAGCTTTAAATAAGTTTCACTAGCGGTTGTAGCACTTGTGCATTTTAGATAATCGTAAACTAAGAAATTCATACCATACTTGTATTTAAGCATTTTTGCTGTAGTATATATTTTTTCAGAATTCCATGATGGATCGTAAATATGTATTAGTTTTTTAGATTTTATCCATGTAAGAGATTTTCTTAATCTTATTTCTTCTTCTATGCTATATGAACCGTTTTTTATATCTCTTACATTAACTTGCGCTAAATTTGCCAATGCCCTGACTGTAAATTCTTTGGTTGAGAGTTCGGTATCAAAATATCCTACAACAGCACCTTGCTCTAGCAGATTAATTGTTTCATTGAGACTGTAAGCCGACTTTCCATTTTTATACCTAGCAGCAACTAATATTAGACTGGTTGGAGAGTAATCAAAATAATCATTGAATAAAGGTATTTTAGACTTAAAATTATTATTGTTACTATTGCTGTCTGCTTTGATATCTTCCCAAATTCCGTCAATTATGTCTGCCATAATAGTGATTTCTTCTCTACCTATAATATATTCTTCACTTAGCTTATTTACGGCATCGTATATATCTCCACTTAAAATACTGATATTATCTTGGTCTACATCTAAGCAAATATTATCAAACTTTTTTAGCTGTTTATGTAGCTCTCTTTTAAAAGCCAACGCTAAAACTCTATTTACTAGAATTTTATATTCTTCTACTGAATTTCTTGAAACACTCTTAGAAAGATTTATATAATTTTCTAAATCTATTCCAAATTTATCGAAAGTACTTTTCATATTTTCATTGCTGTTCATTATCGCAGAAAGATTAAAACTATCTATTGTTTCAATTCCCTGCTTAACTAGTTGGTTGATTCCCCAATATAGACTTGCTGATTCTTTATTGTAAAAATGTGTATATTTTAATTGGTCACTATGCAAACAGAATGTTGGATTATAAATCAAAGTTGCGATTATTCCTGCCTCTGCTTGAGTGTCTGATACAACTGGATTTTTTGACAAAATAACACCTCCTATTTATAATGAGAAGGGGTAGTTACCTACCCCTTTTTTAAAATTAAAGTTCAAACGGTTGCTCATCTTGGTTTGAGCTAGGGCTTGGTTTGTCATTAACTTGATTTGACTTACCATCTGCAAATCCAACTTGATCTGCTATAACTTCTGTTGCAAAGTGTTTTTTCTTTTCTGTATCTTCCCAACTGCGTGTTTGTAAACTTCCACATACAGACACACGCAAACCTTTTGTAAAATACTTGCTTGAGAATTCTGCGGTTTTCCCCCAAGATACAATAGGAATAAAATCTACTTCTGGCTGCCCATCTTTTTTAAATTTTCTATCAACGGCTAGTGTGAAATTACAAACACATGTATTATTTCCACTGGTGTATCTTGCTTCTGGTTCTTTTGTCAATCTTCCTACTAGGCATATGTTGTTCATTATTAATCCTCCATTAAAATATTTTATATTTTGTTTATGTCTTGCAAACATTTTGTTGCTTGTTCTACGGTTTCAATTTTGCTAGGGTTTCCACTAACATGATAACTTGCTAAGACATTTTTTATCTTTGTTTTGGTTTCTTCGTCTTTATCTGCCTTTGTTTTTGCAAGAACCATAATATCTGATACTAATGATTTTAATTTTTCATCTACGGGTTCGCTAGGCTTATTGCTGGGTTTGTTGTTCGGTTTATTATTTTCTTTCTTTTGTGTTTTTGCTGATTTATCAGAATCAAAATCATCATCATTATCCGCTATGTTAAATGCATTCATCAAACTATATCTCTTTGCATAAGTAAGCGTTGCTCCACTATTCTGTGCTTTATTTGCTCCCTTAACTTCTGCTTTTTCAATATCGAATTGATAATCAACCTTGTCTTCAGAATTAGCATCGGCTAGAGTTAATATTGCAGTATAATAACCTTCTTTTGTTTCGTGAGTTTTTAAATTGAAGATTGATATCAATTCATGTTCTTCTAATAGTGGATTTAAAGTTTTTAAGATATCGTCAGGCTTAAAATAATCATAATTGCTAAATGTGTTTTTCCCATCTTTTCCAACTCTAAAAGCATTACAAATTTTTACTATCCTTTTTTTAACGCTTAATATTTCGCTCATGTTTCCTCCTGTTTTATATTTTATTTTATTATTTTTTCAAGTAAATAACTTGATTCAATATCGGCAGTATGTAAGGTAATAATTGCTGGATATTTCTCGCTGGATTTATTATAGGCTTGCTTCATTTCATATTCCTCTGGTATCCCCATATGAAACAATATTGCCATTACCTCAAGCTCTGATAGTCGCAAAAACTTTTGAAGAAGAATTACTGATTTGCTGCCATGCCCTAAAGGCAATTGGTCTTCAATTTCCCACACTTCTTTTTCAATCCAGTTATCAACTTCTTTGCCATATCCATTAATTTTTTTACCATCCTTTACGTTCTTTAATCCTTTCTTATAAAAATTACACTTACACAGATCATGCAGCAATGAACAAATAATTATTGTATCTTGAGATAATCCTAAATTAAAATATCTATTTTTTTCTTCAAAAAGCTCTTTTACTTTCCAAGAATGTTCAGCCAATCCACCCTCGTAATTACAATGGTACTTGGTACTCGCTGGAGCTGTGAAATAATCTGTCTTACTCTCAAGGTAATCAATTAGCTTATCAATTCCTTCTCTTTGAACAGAATTTAAAGCATTGAGTATTTTTTCTTTATATTCGCTCATCTTTACTCCTTTCTTTTATTTTTATATTTAAACCCTTTCGGGATTAATAAAGTAAATCTATGTAAATTTAAAACTTAAAGCAATCTATATTAACCCACCATCCGCCACCATAAATCTCCCCCGTTACTCTAATCCCAAACTTTAAAAAGTTCCTCAGTAATATCAATATTAACTATCTCGTAACCTTCAATTTTATTTTTCCTAGTTTGCATAGTGTCTCGCAATGGAAGTGCGGAATAAATGCATTTGTGCAAACTATAAATTGTGCTTAATAGCCTTTTGAACGCCTTCCACCCATACTTATAATCACTATATTCTTTTTGTAATCTTAATCCTGATATTTCTTGTCCCAATTCTAATGCTTCAGTCTCTAATTTCACGCATAAATTAGAATAATATTCTGGATTATGGTCAAACATTTCTAACAAATTAGTATATTCTCTAACAAGTTCTGATAAAACTTTCATTTGTTCATCTAAATACTTATATTTATGATGCATTTTTCTATCGTCTAAACTCTTTAAGGCTCCTAAAATTTCATCTTTTATATATCTGATTATTTCATATCGAAATAATACATGTTGTTTATTTGCCATATTCCATCCTTCTCTACTTCAATTTCTTCTGGCAATAACTCCTCTTTAACTTCTTCAATTTTATCTACTATGTATTTAGCGTTTTCGTGTTTGCCATCTTTATTAAACCTAGTTACCCCCATAAATATTCTAACTGCTGATTGTTCATTCAACGCTTCAACAAAAGTTGTTCTTGTCATTGCATTATACCGAGTGTTTTCTGTGTAAGTGATGTTAAATTTCATTTTTTATTTCCTCTCTTTATATCTTCAATATTTTTCAATTCTTCTTGCGTTAATTTTTCTAATTTATACCCATGCAGTTTAGCCATTATTCCCGTGTACCTATCTTCTCCTAGTATTTCTCGAATTGTGAATCCTTCTTTTTGCATTGTCATATTCTTCTCCTTTTAATTTTATATTTTACTTAATTGCTATGAAATGAAAATTTTATTGAAATATTGATTTCTACATCCTTACTCCTGCAAGGGTTTCATTTTTACAAATTTATTTATTAAGATGTTTTAAAATATGAACAATTACATCAACAGTCCACCCATTACCACATGCTTCATATCTTTCTTTTTTCTTAATTCCATCAATCAATGTATAATTATCAGGCAATGTTTGAAGCCTTTCAACTTCAATAGGCGTAAACTCACGAATATTATAATTTTCATCAATAATACCATTTGGATTAATTCTTCTTAATGTAAAAGCTTTGCCATTACTTCTTACTGCATTTCCAAATTTTTTACTATTTCCTATTTGTGTTGCTGTATTTTTAAATATACATTTGTTGACTTTTGATTTATCATAATTAGTGTAATCTAATCTAGTCCTCGGCAAGTATGTATGCACAATATTATTTTCAATTATGTCATCAATATAAATATGTTTGTCTTTTGGCTGCGTTATATCTGGTATGTTTGTCCAATATAATCTTTCTCTTGATTGAGCTGATACCAATTCACTATTAATCAATATTGGGCTAACACCTAAAGCATTTGTGATAATTCTCTTCCATTTTTCAGCCATTTTTACATTTTCTAATAAAAAATATTTTGGTTTAACATCTTTTAAAATTCTTATATATTCCCAAAATAAATATGAATAACCTTCAAATTCAAATCCGTTTTCTTTTAAATCCAAGTATTGGTCTAATGCCGTAATATCTATTTTGTCTTTTGTAGACATTCCTCTCATTGACCCTGCAAATGAAAATGACTGACATGGACTACCCCCCAATTATAATATCTATATTTCTATAATCTTTCACATTAATATCTCTTACATCACCTATTTCCACCGTATTTGGAAAGTTCTTCTTTGTAATATTAATAGAATAATCACAAATTTCACTTGCATAATATTTTTCTACTGGAATATCTGCCCTCTGTAAAGCTAATTGCCCACAGCTAATTCCATCAAACAAACTTAATACATTCATTTTTACCTCACTGTTTTATATTTTACTTAATTGCTTTAAAACGAGAATTTTACTGTATTTTTTCTTCTCATTTTTATACTAATACGGCATCATAACTCCAAAATTCCCTTTTGCAATTAATTTATCTACAATAATTGAATCATTATGCTTTAAGTCTTCTTTTCCAAGAACATTAAAACATTGTGCTAATATATCGCATTGGAAAGAAGTAAATTCTTCTTTGTTTTGTAATATAGCCCGCATATTTTTTTAAATTACCTTTTCTAATTTCATTACTCATTGTTTTTCTCCTTTCTATAAAAATCCGATTTTATTGCAAATTGCATTTCTGAACACCTACTTTCACTAGGTTTTCAGATTTGCCTATTTTTAAAATTTGCTTATTTTTAAAATTTGCTTATTTTATCTCATCTTTCCATGAATTGTCTATTTCTCCAACAGATCTGTAACTAGCAACTGATTTACTTAAAGTTGAGTATAATGAATCTGTACCAACACTACTTGCAGTATAATTTGAAGCAAATTGTCCTTGGATTCCAAAGTTTTGTGCAGTATCAACTGCATCTATATTTGCTCCTAAAAATAAGAACTGCCAATTGTACTGATTAGTTTGAAGCTCAATCATTTCTTTAACTTTAGCTTGAGTAAATTCTCGGCTTGAATTTTCTTGACCATCAGTAGTAATTACGAATATAACTTTAGATGGTTTGTCATTTTCTTCAGTTTTACTTAATCTTTCGCCTACAGTATTGATTGTCTTTCCTATTGCGTCCAATAGTGCAGTCATACCTCTAGCAAAATATTGTTTATTGGTTAACTTTTCTACTGATTTAATGTCCACTCCATCATGTAAAACTTCATATTGGTCATCAAATAATACTGTTGTTAGAACCGCTTCTCCATCTTCTTGTTTTTGAGTTTCAACAAATGAATTAAATCCACCTATTGTATCATTTGTAAGATTACTCATTGAACCACTTCTGTCTAGAATAAAGACTATTTCTGTTAAATTTTCTTTCATTTTGTTCCTCCTAATTTTATATTTTTATTTAAAAGTCTTATTTTAATTAATTTAAGATAGATTCAATCTCATTAAGTTCTAATTCAACCTTTTTGCCATCTGATAACAATTTGATAAGCTTATCTTCCATCAATTTTAGCTTACTCTCTTCTGCTTTATGTGAAATAATTGCTATTCTGGCTTTAATGTCTGTGATCCAATCCTCTGCTTTATACCCGCTAATTATGTAGTCATCTAATACATCTAAATCTTTTGCGGAAATCACATAGGAGTTTAGCTTAACCATAAGTGAAATCAAATCTGGCTTCGTTAAAACTTGAATACTATATCTGACAGCATCAATCTCAAGAGAACAATTTGTAATTGGCGAAAACCTCGTTGATTTACTCAATTGAGCCTTCTTACTTTCTATTTGCTTCTTTAAAAGCATAATTCTTTGGTCATTTGTTTCATTATTCATAATTAATTCTTATCCTTTCTATATAATTTATTATTTTTTAAATATTGGCACTTCAATGATGGTTTAAAATTATTATAAATTTCTTCTATAGTTCCGCTAAATAAAGGCTCTATGAAAATGTATTTTCTATTGCCTCTCCAATAATCACCTTCGTAAGTATAATCATTTTGACTTTTAGGACGAACATAAAAACCATTTTTATTTTTGAGTTCTGTATTATTTAAGCTGCTATATTCTTTTGCTTCTAATTTTTCATAATATCCATTAATATTTCCATAAAAAACACGATCCCACCAATATGAAGTTTTTTCTTTAAATTGCAATTCGAAATCTTCTAATGTTCTTAATTCATATATGTCTTTATTTACATCATAAGGCGAATAATATGAATTGCATTCTAACTTATCAAATATTTCCGAATAATTACCTATACAATTATCGTCGATACAAGAAATTATTTTTCCGCCAATGCTTTTGTATTTTATAAAATTGTCATCTTTGTTTTGCTTGTAAAACCAAAAATGCAATCCTTCATTTTCTCCATAGTAACCATACGCATCAAATCTCCCGATATAAATAATCTTTTCATTTTGATTTGTTAAGTATGTCGCCCCTATAATTAAATCTTTTGATTTGATTGAGCTTTTAGAATGAACTAATTTGTTAAATTCAGTAAGCTCTTTATAGTCTGGCGAGTCCGTTGGGATTAAAACTAAATCCTTTCCATCCCACCCATATACAAAATCGCCTTCTAGCCCCTTACCTTTTGTAGAGGTAGTGTTTTCTAGAATGTATAGAAGGTTGGGGATGGTAATTTCAAACTCAAATCCCCTTGGATCATAAACTCTACAATATGTTTGTCTGTGATTCCATCCAGTATCATAACCACCTGCCTTTTTATTAAGGACAAATCCAGATGTTGGGACATTTTCTGTAATAACATTCTCAATTTTCTTTTCTCTCCAGCTATTCCATGATGTTTCTTTTCTCAATACTCCTTTCTGGTCGTAATAAATTATGTAAGCTAACTTTTTTGTATATGTATCACTTCTATTTTGAAAGCCTACATTAATTTTTTCTGGAATAAAAATATTACTTTTCATATATTCTCCTCTCTTTTATATTTTCAATCAAAAGCACATTTGAATTAAATTTTAAATCTATATTCTTCAATGTTGCTTAACGCTTTAGTTAATAATTTTTCTAAATCATTGTCTCCACAAATGTATAAAAAATCTCCATTTATATCATTCAAACACATCTCATAATTGTTGTCTTTAAACTTTCTTATTTTGATATCTTTAAGTTTAATTCCTATTTCTCCTCGCATAATTCCTCCTACTTTTGTTAAAAGAGTTATTTCGTATTAATTTTATTTTTTATATCAAATAAATAACTTGATATATCTTGCAAATTTAAACCTATGTAAACCAATATTCCCAATACATTAATTTCAAAATGATTAAATGTATTTACTTTCATTAAATAACTTGTAAGTGCTACTAAAATTATCACATTTGTCAATTGTTTAATTCCATTCGACATAAGTATCTCCTTTTATTCATTTGGCATTTCATAAACTACAATATATTGATGGTCATGTGCTGGTTGAATATCTCGTAATGTTTCCTGTATATTGTCCATTACTTGTAACGCCCTTTCCTCTGTGTCATAAATGCCTAATGTAACAATTATATTTTCTATTGAGCCAACTATTTATTTACTATTATTTTTAGCAAGTGATATTAATTTAAAATCTCCCAACCCACCTTTACTTTGACTTCTTATCCACATAACTTATCTCCTCCTTATAATAGTCGCTTACACCTTCTTCAAAATTTTCACATTCTCCGAACTCATTAATTACTACCAAAGTATTTTCTAAACTATCAGTGCAACTATCTTCCCAATATTTCTTGCATTTTGTATTTCTACAGTGTAAAAACATAATTAAAACCCTCCTTTTCAATCAAATATGCGTTTGAATCAAATTTCTCCATTCCAAGTAGCAAACTCTATATAATCGTTTTCCATTTGCTTTGTATCTTTTATATTTTGTTTTATGCTACTTTCATATATCCGTACTATTAATTTTGTCATATCTACCATATTATAGTTAATTTCTGTTTGCCAATCAGGATTTCGAAAATATTCTAATTTTATTTTTCCATTATTGTTACTAAAGTGACGCGTAATTAACTGAGTGGAAAATATTCTTCCTTTCTTATTAAGCGTTATGACACAACCTTCTAAATATCTTGCATCATCTTGACCATATGGTGATATTTCAACTTCATATTTATTTCCTGTTTCTGAGCTTACAATAGGATATTTTGAGTTAATACATCCTCTATATGTATAATTTTTCATACATCAGAGCATTCATGATTGTAAGGCTTAAATATAATTTCTCTTTTCCCATCTATCCACCTTTTCCTAGCATTTTCGAGTTCCGTATTAGTTCTTTCTAGGCACTTTTTGCATTGACATCCATATTCCGTTAACATACAATCCTCCAATCTCATTAAAATGCAAGGTTTATTCAATTTCTTTATCTACCCAAATTGGTATAACTCCATTTTTATATCTTTTTTCTGTTTTCATAAATTTCATATAATTCTTCATATGGTAGTTTTTCAAGAAGATTCAAAAGGTCGGCTTTATCTCCATAATATAAAAGACATTCCTCTTCGCTTATTGTTTTCATTATTTTTTCAACTATATCAAACATATAATCCGCCTTTCTAAATCAAACACAATTTTTATTTAGATTTTTTATTTAACTCAACAATACGATCAATTTCCTCATCCGACCAATTAGAAGGACTCATAGACTCACCCTCTGGCTCCCATACAAACTCATTTAATGGTTTATGCATACTGCAAGCACAACAATATGTAGCTCCGTAGAACCAAGGATTTCTCGCATAAGTGGCAGCAATTGTTTCTGGCATTGATGTAACTGTACCGCATGTTAAATGTTTATAACTTTTACGAAATGGTTTTATATAACCCTTGGTCAATTCTTCTTCTGAAAGCACTAGATATGCTTTGTTTTGCTCTACTGGCTTATCATCTATGCCATATTTTAAATCTGGATTATTTATATCCGTAGTCAAACTCATCTGTTTTTCTCCTTTATATGTTAATTATTTTCAAAATTATAAATAGTCACATCATAATTCTCAAATATTCGGTTAATCATATCGTAAACAACATTCCAGTCTCCGCCACCTAATCCACAACCAAGATTATAAGGAATAGCCACTGAGTAACCATTGAGAGAACTATTTGTATTATTAACTGCTTTATATACAATTTTTAAAGCCTTTGCTAATGCTGCATAATCTGTCTGTTGAATATGTGTTCCATAATTACTTTGTCCACATAGGTTAGCTATAATTTTATTATCATGTGTAAATACACCAAATATAACTTCTCCTAATAATGATTGATTCTCTGACAAATATTCTTTACAAATATGGCGATAATTTGCATAAACGTACGGATATTTCTCTTTAATCTGGTAAGCTAAACCTCCACCCATAACACCCATACAATTAACTTGATGACAAATTATATCTTCTGTCGCTTCTAGGATATTGCCTTCAACTATTTTAATCATTTTGTTGCCTCACAATTATATTTTACTTACTTAATTTTTCTATTTCGCTTAATAGGTGCTGTATCATTGCCCTATTATATGCAATCTTCAACCCTGTTTTTCTACTGTAATTATCTTCTTTATTACACTTGGCAACACCTTTGCTGCCATCTTCCAAAATAACTATGGTGGCTATGTCTTTATGCATAACTTTTCCTCTTGATGCTGGTACATAAAATTTACTCGTGTTAACTTCACCAGTTGACGTATTTCTTTCAATAAATTCTTGTGTGTGTCCTTTATACTCTATTATCTTATGTTCTTCTTGTCTTACTCGGTTATTTTCAGATATCTTCACACTATCAGTCACTATAATATTCATGTTTTCTAATTCCTTTCTGTATTTAACAGCATCATTAAAGTCTTTAAATCCTTTTCTAATGATTTTATTTGCTATCTGCAATTTTGCCATCCATCTTTGCTTATATGTATCAAAATAAACACCAGTAACACTCATATTTTTATATTTACCTCAATTCCACTAAATATTGTATAGTTAATTGCTCTTCTTTATATACTATAATTTCATCATTTCTCAACATTGATCCAGCATGAGCATGTAGACAATTAGCTCCTGCACAATTTTTTTGTAGCGATTCGTAATTAAAATTATAATATTTACTATCAAATGAATATGCGTCATATGGTTTTCCATAAGCTACATTGTATAAACTCATAAAAGCTGAATTAGAACTTCCTCCAGCCCAATATGAGCCATGCAGCGAAGTATATCCTAAACTCTTTTGTGCCGATGGTGCAAAATAAATCCCATGACCAAACATCTTACCCGTAATTACTGCTGATGGTCTTAAAACTAAGCCAGTATTAATGATTGACCACCAATTTTCATTCCTAGAACCATGCCATAATAGTTTTATATTTTTGATACTTGCATCTTTAGTAAATTTATTAAACTTTTCTTGAGTTTTTAAATTAATAACTTTCCAAGCTTGATAAAATTTATCACTACATGAGCCAAGATTTTGCTTAATTAATTGCTTTTCTTGTTGTGTAATTTCCTCAAATCTTAATCCTACAGCATCTAAAATAGTTTGGTTTATAGTTGGAGAATCTTCTTCCTCAATATTTTCTTCAACAATAGATTGTTGTACAACTTGACCCTTCATTATATCAAGCAAATCTTGCTCTCTTTGAATTGTTTCTCCAAAGTCTTTTTTATCAGTAGCTAAATAATCTTTAACTTTTCCCATTTTACGAGGTATAATTCTAAATAATTCAATGAGAACTTTGTTAAACAATTCAATATTGTCAGTAGTAATTAGATTATTTAGTGTGACCTGTGCTTCATCTATCATTGTTTTTGTAACTTTGTTTGATGATATTGTGTAATTATCTGCGATAGCCTGTCTTGCCATAGATTGAAGCCTTGCTACTATAGCTGATATTGACGCATTTTCAATATCCTTATACTCTTTCTTCTTTTGTTTAACAATTGTTTCTGCTACTAGCCTTGTTTGATCGAGATAGCCTTTTCTTAACTTTTCATTAAGCTTCTTATTCCATTGCGACATAGAATATTGTGCGGTTTGGTATCCTGAATTTCCAACTCTCCCAAATTGAACTTCAAACATATCTCCGTTGGGTATCATTCTATAGTATTTATTATTGTTGGCATCCGCTTCTACCATGACTAAATACAACGAACCTTCCATATCTTCTCCTTTCCACATAAAACATAAATTTTCTTGTAATTTTATCAATTTTCCAACCATTTATTATCAAAATAATAGAACAATGCTACCAATCCTAATATAAATATTATCCAGAATATCCAAAAAATAAAAGTACTTGAGTCTGACGTAACCAGCTTCATTGTTTTATCTATTGTCATATCTTTATAAAACATTGCTCCATCTTTACTGATATTTCTGTCTAGCAAACAAGCAAATATAGTACCTTTTAATTCTGGCTTGCACCCATAATATTGATATCTTATGTGTGGTGATTCGTTAATTGTAGTAATATGATCCTCGCCTTGTCTATTAAATTGAGAATAATTAAAGTTCTGTCCACAAAAAGTAACTTTTTTACCTACAAGTGATTCAGATTGAACCGTATCCCACGTCCAGTACGTTTCTGTTCTATGATGCGTACTTTTACCGACCCTATAAGATACTTGTCTGGTGTGCATAGTGTATCGCTCTTTGTTTTTAGCAATGGAGAGGTATTTACCTGAAATTTCTGGATATGCTACTGCATCTACGGCTTTCAAATCTCCGTATATAAAGGCATTTCCAATACTTGTATCCATGCCATATTTAAATAATTCTGCACTCTCTATTTTAGTTGCTTTATTATATTTATCATTCGCATCTATAAGATTATCTGATATCTTGCCAACAATTAGAAATCCAATTAATAACATGATTGCAACAATAGATACGCTGGCTATAATTTCTCTTTTTGTAATCTTCATATTACTTACTCTTGAAAAGATTTTGTGGAGCATCTTTAGGGGCATTATAGTCAAGATATTTAAATTCAATTATTTCATATCCTAGTAATCCTAAGAATTGTTTATTGGGGAACTTCCTAACATACCTATTATAATTTTTAATTTGTGTATTATAGTTGCTGCGATGTTGAGCAATCATATTTTCAGTAATACTCAGTTCATTCATTAACTGTTTATAATTTTCATTTGCTTTTAGTTGTGGATACGCTTCTGCCGTTGCGGATATTAAGGTAGTAACATCTGAAATTAATTTGCCTCCTGCACTTCTACCATCAACTACGCTTTTTAATGTAGTGTACTCATGTTTGTCATACTCTTTTACTGTGTCAACTAGGTTGTAAATTAAATCAACTCTACGTTTTTCTTGTACTTTAATATCTGAATCTGCTGTTTTAATTTGCTCTTCAAGGCTAATAGCTTTGTTTTGAACTCCATTAACCATAAATATAGATAATAGAATTAGTGATATAACTCCTGCTATAATAATTGCCGTAAGTTTAAAATTTTTCATTATAAAATCCTCCATTATATTATTTAAATTTTAGGTAAAACAAATTTTTAACATAAATTTTCTATTTCAAATCTCCTTAATTCTTCTAGCAGTTCACTGTCTTCAAAAAAGAATGGGTCTCTTTCTAATCCGTTTAACCAATTGCTAACAAATTGTCCGAATCTCCAGTCAGGCACTTTATTCCATACTCTCTCTCAATCTCATCCAAGAATGGCTTTATTCTGTTTGGATCTCTCATCTACTTTCTCCTTTACTTTTATATTTTAGATTATAAGCTGTATATAAACTCATAATAAGTTATTTTTAAAGGGAGGGGTAAAATAATACCCCTAAATAATTACATTTTACGAATGTCCTAATTGCTCCCAATAATCAGCGTCTATTTTTTCTTTCTGTTGAATACTAAAGCCGTTGATGTCATTGAAATTGAATACTATAACCATATAGCCATTAGCATCATTAAAATCTGTTTTATTTGCTGATAATAGAACGCATAGGGCTTCTACTGCATCCACAATTTGCTGAGTGTTAACTAACAAAGAACAATTTGTTTTAAACATTTTTTAACCTCCTTTTAATTAAACGTCATTTCAATATGGCAGTGGTTATCACTGAGTGAAGACACCAAAACAGTTGAATTTCCAAACTTTATTCGTCTACGATCTCCGTTGACAACCTCCACTTTCTTTAATTCATCAATCGTTCCCACAATTTTCATTAATTGTCTGGCTAATTTTCTTTCCACTACGTCTTTATCCGTCATACTTTTCACCTCCTTGAAGTAATAACTTCAATTATTTTAAACGACCCACTTAACGTGTAATTTATATTAAAGGCTTGCGCCTATAATCTTTATTGCGACCAATTAATACCCTTTAATTTTTTCATTGTTGAAATGTAATTTTCTATATATTTTTTATAATCATAAGGCTCTTTTGGTGGATTTATGTATACTTTAAACGGACTTTCACTCCATATTTCTTCAAATTTGCTTTTCATTTTAACCTCACTGTTTTATATTTTAGTTTATTGAATTATTTGTAAAATTTTATTTACTGCATCATCTACATTTAGTTTTCTCAGCTGTGCCTTTTTCTTCTGTATTTTTAAAGCTTTTACTTCTCCGTCAGCATATGAGGCATTAATACTATTGTTTTTCTTTAGCTTTTTAAGCCAATTTGGTTTATAAGTTAATCTTCTACTCATATATTTTCTCCTATATTGCTATTAAGCTGCTATTTATTAAATTGTGCGGTTGGCAGGACTCAAACCTACACGTAACTTGTAGTCAGTTGACACATGATATTTAGTATGACACGCCTCATGCTGGCGATGCGTCTATCAATTTCGCCACAACCGCATGAAAATAATATTTTTACTTTAATAATACCAATCTCGAAAGAAAAAATATCTCATGTCATGTTCAGATACATCTGGAAATTTTTTCACTACATACTTACAAAATATTTTATAAATTTTACTAGCTTTTATTCTATTTCCAGTTTGTTTTTCGTCTATAATCCAATCCCTTAAATCATTTAAATTAACTTTTTTCATATTTTACTCCATAAAACTATTATTTTATACTAACATGTATAAGGTTCGTCACAACCGTTATACCATTGATGAGCCAGTATATAAATATCTGTGGGCTTGAAATTTAGCTTATTTTTATATTGATTAATTATCTTTTTAATATCAGCCAAACTCATATAAAATTCGGGATCATTGCCATCAGACCAATCATTACAAATAATAATATCCACATATAATTCATCATTATAATCAATAATTCTTATATTATCCTTTTCTAATATTTTATTAATTTCATACAAATCTTTACCATCTTCCATATGTACATTTAGCAAGTCTTTATTCATTATAGATAATAATTCTTTGATGTTTTGAAACTCTGTTTTTAATCTTATACAATTAGTAGTCATATAATCGCTCATAATATCATCCTTCCTTTAAAATCTGTCTTTTATCTGAAAAATTTCCAATAACTTTTATGATAACCACATTTTTTACATGTTACAGAAACTTTATCACCTTCTCTGCTCCCACAAAAATCACTTTTTTCTACATAATATTTTTCTTCATAATTAAAATCGTGATTGCAAAAACATTCTTTAAAATAATTTATTAGCCACTTCATAACCTTCTCCTTAAAATAAGCATTTCAAATTAATTAATGTGGCGAGCAGGATTTGAACCTGCACAATACTTATGGCTCTAATAATCTACACTAACGCTTTAATACGTTACGCCTGTCACCTAGGATTCTTGCCACCTCTGGACTGTGTAAACACATTCCACACCTCGATTATTAGCTGAACCACGTTTGACGACTAATTAGTCCTAGTATCACATTATTGTCTTCAGCGTGTATTTACGTTTCACCATCGCCACATATATAATTTGTAACTGGTAGGTTGGCAACCCTACATCTCTTTAAGACCATTTCTAATATATATTTTAAAATACACTATTAAAAATTCCTAACATCATTCCTGAAAATTAGTTTCTGGCGTGGCAGCCGCCCATTCTGCCCTCAGTTACAAATATTTAATTTACAAAGGTAGAACCATTTTATATAGCACGTTCACTTATTAGCTACTTCAACCTACTTCTATATCACTTTTGATCCAAATGCATTTGGCAGATATATATTAAGCCTTAACTCCAAACTTTTCAGCCACCTTTGTAATTAATTTAAAATTGTCCTTTTATTGTATCAGAGTATTTAATATCATCAGAATTCTATTAAATAAATCTCTGTCTTTGGGATTATCTCTGTCTAACAAATAATCAAATCTTCTCCCATAGCCTTCAAATAAATATATTTCTAGGTTATTATAGTTGTTAACCATATTTCTCATCGAGTCATATACATTCTTATTCAATGCATATGCATCCATCATTGCTGTATAATTAAATAAGTCTTTTACAGTATCTTGTAAACTTTCATCTGACACTACTTCTAACGCATTTGTAAGATCCTTGCCGCTTGTTAATTGACTAATTCTTTTTAACTTATCTTCAGCTCTTACTGCATAAGCTATATCTCCCCATTTATCAAGCGATTCATTAAAACTATTACCATACAATTGATTTTTAGCTTTAAAAACTCTGAATTGTTCTTGTACAAATGATTCTTTGCTCATTTCGACCTCCAAATTTTATATTTTATTTTTAAGAATATAAACATCTAATTTTTGCACTCCAAAATCCATAGCGTCTGAATTATTTTTCATATAAACATCTATACAATTATTTTTTATTGCTCCGCCTCTATCCTCGGCTATAAATATGCCCTCATTTGGATAGTCTTTAAAATATGGTATGTATATTTTAGTTCCAAATGGTATTCGTTTACCTGTTGCTATTGTGTGCCATTCCTTGACCTTTTCTCCCGATGCAGTAATTCCATATGCAGGACTACTAGGATATTTTTGGCAAGATTCATAAGACAAATCATAAGCAGTAACTTTCATTTTACATTTTTCAATTACCTCAAATCTATCAAAATTACCTCTCGATGATAATTCTATTGCTCTTTCTTTTATATTTTGTTTTATTGGGATAGGTTTAATTTCTTTTGGTTTATGTGTGTTTATAACCTTTTTAGCTTCGATATTCGGCTTAGATTTTGGTATTGGATTTATTTTTTCTATGCCGCTTTTAATGCTTTGAAAAACTAGCAACAATGCTGCTGTTAATATGAGTGCTATAATGAATGAAAATCTTTTTAAGTGACGTATTTTTATTCTGTATCTTCGATTTGTTTTGAGAGATTTAAATATTAATTTTTTGAACATTATATATCTTCCCTCCCTTCGTTTAATATTATATACTATGTGTTTTCTGGTGTCAACAACTATTTTATATTTTAGTTTATTGATTTTTATATTATTATTCTTTCAAAATCCAGTGTTTCAGTATCTATTGTCCAGCCTCTCAATTCGTTCCTTTCATGTCTACAAGCACAGTTAAATACCAGTGTATTGCCTATTTCATCAACTCCTGCTGCTTCATGTATATGCCCACATAGCCATATTTTAGGTTGTTTTTCTTCTATTAGTTTTCTTATACTCTTACTACCAACTTCTCTACCATCATTACATTTATCTAAACATTGATATGGAGGATCATGAGCAATTACGATTGATTGATTATCTATCTGCAATTTGCTTAATTCATAAGCTATTTTATTTTCATTAGCCTCTCTATTAGTTGTAAATGGCGTAATATGTACTAACTCAAACGGTACTAAAAATTGTTTTGTATAATGGCAATTTGGTAAATATCTTAAATCATAACTATCTGCTTCCATCCAGTCGTCGTTTGATAGGATGAAGTGTGTACGATATTTATCTGACTGTAATATATTTAGTATATCATCTAAATCTTGTTTTTGTTTTTTACCAAACTCAATTAATGTTCCTCCCCAATTTTTACCACCAATATCTCCACAGATTATTAATTCATCTGTGTCTGAGTTTTCAAGAAATTTTTTAAGGTTACGTGCAATTATTTTATTGCCATGTATATCGCTCGTCGCAAAAATTTTCAATCTATTTACCTCCATTAGTTCTATACTTTGAATAAATCAGATATTTTAATTATAAATTTCTAGCTTTATTTTAACTATTTCTCCGTCCGATTTTTTATAATTTTTATAATCCGCCCACTCCAAATGCATTCTAGCCATATTCTCTTCGTTTTCATTGTAGAAATAAGCATCTTTTATATTATTTGTAAAATATATTTGATCGCCCTTCCAATACAGATATTCTCCTTCTGGATTTTTTATTACTAACAAATTAAGCATAAAATTATTCCTTCTCTTAATAAATTTAGTCTTTTATATATTCATTTACACATCCCTTACAAGTTGAACTGCTACATTCACCACAAAAAATTCCTTGAGGATTCCATCCTACTCCACCACCATGACATCCACCTACTTCATCAGTAATATCTAATTCCTCTTCAATTTTTATGTTAACTTCAATTTCATATCCCACTATATTTATATAATGTTCAGCTACAAATGAGTCAAATTCGTTTTCATTCAAGTTATAAAACTTTATAGCTTTATTAGTTGCATCTTCTCCATTTACTCCAACTGATATGTAAGTATAAACCATCTGTTCTTTGAAATCCATAGCCTGTATTAAATAAACACCCATTCCATTTTTAATCATTCCTACGCCTCCTTTATGTGAAAATAATACCATTCTACAAGCCGTTTTAAGCCACTTTTATTTGATAGCCTGTATGATTTAACCTGCCGAAAATAATTATAATCAATGATTTATTTCACTTCTAATTTTTTCAATTAGATCTTTAATAATAATCGCTTTTTTATAAGTTTCATTAAAAATACATAAACTATCTCCTTGATCTTTTTCCCATTGGTCAATTAAATCTTGTGCTTGCAATAATAAAGAACTTTTTGTATCCAGATAACTAAACATATCTTCATACCCATCTTCACAATCATCATATATAACATCCATCAAATCGATAGATATGTGCGGGCTGCCCTCTACTGCCCATAAATACTCTGGAATATCTTCTTTTGCAAGTATTTTTTCATAAATCCATTCTTCAAGATCGTCTTGTTCTCTTAAATGTTCATCGCTGCCTAAAAGATAATACCCGTTATAATCTTTGTAGTTTATTTTTTCAGCCTTTTGATAGAGTTCATTATCTCTCTGTATTTGTTTTAATCTAAACTCATTTCGTTCCTCATTTCGTGCTTCTTCACAATAACAACAATCAGTTTTATTGCCCTGTCCACAATATTTACATGTGTACAAAACTCCGTTATAACAATGATTACAAGACTGGATGTATCCTTTCCCATCGTTTTCAACATAGATAAAATGCAAACCCTTACATTCTGGGCAAAGCGTTGTATCTTCTTTTAAATCAATAATGACTCTTTCCTGCAATTGGGAATATAATTCTTTTGTTGTTAATCTATCCATAATTTATCTCCTTCATTGAAAATAATATTTTAATTAATTTCTACAAGAGTATATCTATATGATTCTATTATAATTATACCCTCAGAACTTTCACTTTCGATTTCTTTTACAATTTTATATTTTGCTCCTTCAATTAGAAGTATGTCTCCTACGTTTACAAAGTACGTTTCATCCATCTTGTGTTCTCCTTTCGTTAATGTAATGTTTTAAAGTAATTTTCTTTTCACAGCTTCTTCTTTTAATAGTTTATATATTTTTTTATCATTCAACCATTCTTCGTCAGATATATTCATCATTTCAGCCAACCCTTGTTTATAGGCTAATCCCGCCATGTCACCTCTAGGCTCTGGACACGATATATAGTACATTTCTTCTTGCACTCTAATTTCATCTGCATATGTAATTGCCCTATCTTTTATATATTTGATTGTATTAAGCAAATGTTTATCTTCAAACTCTTCAGGATACAATTTTCTACCATCCAAAGTATTCCAATGATCCTTATCAAGAAAACTTAATTCCATTTTATAGCTCCTTTCTATGAAAGAAATATTTCATTTCATTTTATTTTTCTTCCACACTCAGAACAATATTTTTTGTCATATGTTAATACTGAGTATTTTTGAACTACTTCGCAATGATTAACGTGACATGCGGCATCTTTTTCCTTGGGACAATTTTCTGTTTTGCATGGATAATGACATAAACATGGATTTTCATTTACAATTATTTCTTCCTTTTCTTTTAATGGTTTTAAATCACAAGGATTAAAATTAAATGTCTTCTGAATATATCCATCTTCATATTTTCTAGGCTTATCAAATTCTACAGTTATTCCTAAATATTCTCCTGAATTTTTAATAACCTTTCCAGCTTCACCATAAAAGAATGTAAAATCTACACATGGAGTCATTACTTGCACAGGCATATTAACTTGAAAATCATTAAATTTATAATTTGTTTTTGTTTCTTCATATATCTCATGAATTGTTTTACTCATAAACACTCCTATAAAATTACTATTTCATCGTGTTTTTAGTTTCTGAACGTCTACTCTCCCAAGGGTTTCAAAATTAAAAGTTCTGATAATTCGTCGCAACTCTCAATTACCACCTTAATAGTCTCAATATTCAACAATCTACATATTAAGTAGTTTATATATCCATCTTGTAACACATTATCTTTATTAATAATAATGTTCTTATCAAACTTACTATTACCTTTGTAATATTCTATCTTGCTTTGAATTTTATCTAATGAAGGGCGTGTATTCCTAAAACAATCTTTAATAATTATATCTTCTATTTTAATAAATACCTTTTCTTTGTTAAATTCTTCACATTTAATTTTAGCTTCTTCTTTAGTTGAAAACAAATTATCTTCCGCTCTACTTAAAGTGACATAATTACAACGACCTTTATATCTTACTGAAATATCCCCACTACTATCAATACTTACTTTTGTTGATGTAATAATAAATGGATCATCACAGACAACGCTAATATTTTTATTTGACTTAATTTTACCGACTCCCATACACTCAGGACACTTCATGTCTTTATTATTATATTTTATTTTTCCGTTACCTTCACATACGTGACAAGTTATTTCAACTCTTTCTTGTTTTGTTGTATAGATTGTGTCGCCTTTTTGAAATTTTACTGGTATCGCTAATATCTTCATATGAATTTTCTCCTTTTATTTTTATATATAATTTAAGATGAAAGCATCATCTTAAATTATATATGTCTTCATCATATAATTTTTGTATAACAAACTTATTTTTATCGGATGTAATTTCGACAGGTATTATTCCAAAAAACCCATCGTAATTTCCATGATAAAATTCTACTCTAAAACACGCCCATCCAATTTCTTCAAATATATTATCAATATGTAGTAATATATCATCAATTTTTTGATTAATAGAAGTTTTATAAGAATCAGGCATTGTATTAGTATTCCTCAATATTTTTAATCTTTCTTTAAGTGTATTTGTGGCTATTTCAATATCTTTGAAATACTCTTCTCCTGCATCTTCCCCCATGAAACTCCAATCTTCATCTGTGTCAACATCAAAAATTACTTTATAGTATCTCATTTCTAACTCTCCATTTCTATAATTTCTACATTTTATCGTATATTTTAGTTTTTAAAAATTCATCTAACTGCTTGATACTTTTTATAGCTGGCGAAATTCTGGCATTTGGATTACAAATATATAACATTGTTCTTCTTAGGTATAAAAGATAATTTAAATGAAATTTATTTGTTCTATTTGCATCTTTATGATGAAATTCAAATATTCCTGCATATTCACCATCAAAAACAAATCCATTTTTACAAATAATATCAGCTATTTTATCTCCATCCCATTTTTTAAAAGGAGAATTTAAATAATGTCCTATATTTTCTTTTCTCATATTTTTACTCCTTAAAACATTCATTTTATTGACATTTTACTAGCCTTTCATCCTCTATTTGTCTAAATAGCTGAGTCATTCTATCTAAGTGCGGATCTGGTTTTATTTTAATAGCTAACTTATTGACTCTATTAAGTTTATTAATACTGCTTTCTACTTTGTTTTTAATTTGAAGTGATTCATTTTTAATTCTAGGAGTATATGTTAGCAGCTTTTGTCTATCTTTTAATTCAACAACCTTATTCTTTATTATTTTTATTTCGGGTAATAAGTTAATTGATAGTGATTTTATGGATTGCAAAGTCTGGTATTCGTTTTTAATACTTCTCCTTTTAATCAAAGCATCTTGTAGTTTTTTAGCATACTTATATCCGCTACAAGCATCTAATCCTATATGTTCTTCTAATGCATGTCTAATATCTCCAATTTCTAAATCAATTGTACTTAATTTATCTCTCAATTTACCAAACTCTATTTCTATTTCATTTACAAAATCATTAAGTTTTTGGTTTAATCTGTCTGCCATATTTAAACCTATACACATTTTAACCACTCCTTTTATATTTTAGTTTATCATTAGTATTTAAATTCTACCTTCCATTTACTCGCAAATGCTTCCAAATACTCTGGTTCTCTAGCCTATAATTTCAATCAAACCTTAATTTTATTGATTATTTGAATCTAAAACTAAATTAACTATATCTTGCTTACCTATATTATACGATAGCCTAATCATGTCATATTCCAGCTCAGTTAATTCTCTACTTAGCATATTTTTAAAATGTTTAATTATTTTATCCATCTTCTTCTCCTTTTAAATAAAAATTCTATTTCATTTCAAATTTTTTCTTACATTCATCACAAATATTAATGCTATTTCCGTTAGAATCTTTAATCCAATTTAAGCTGTATTGTGTTTTGTTGCACATATCACACATTATTTTATTACCATTTGGTTTTAAAGCCCATCCTTCTTGAAAAGTATTTCTGCATATATCAGCACCACATACCGATGGTTTTCTATTTCTGCCTTGTTGCTCCATATTTTATACTCCTTAAAATCTATTAATTACTTCTTTTAAATCTTTCATATCTTCCTCGGTTAGTATAATTTCTTGAAATCTATGCGTTCCGTGTCTTAATATATACCATATGGTTTTAAGTCTATTCTTCAATTTTGAAAAGAACCCCTCTTGTTCAGTAGAAAAAGCATAAATACTTATATCCATATAATATTCTAATGGTTCTTCTCCGTCAAAAAGCTTTCCAATTCCTATTGATTCTGTTCCGCAATCACATCTTATTACTATTCTTGTGTTATTTTTATCTGTTAATATCATTTTATTTCTCCTTATTTATATTTTTATTTATTAATGCCAGTTGATACCAAATAGGACACAACAAACAAGCTAAAAAGAATATTGATATGGTAAAATATTGTGCGTTTATAGACATTTTATTAAATCCTTCTATGTCATATGATATGTTTAAAATAAACCCAATTATTATAAGTATATAAAACATTATTTACCCCTTTCAATAAAACTTAGATTGATCGTATTTAAAAATCTATTTTCTTCCATCCAATGCTATCGCAAAAATAATACTTATCATCAAGTTTTACAATGTCACTCACTGACATGCTGCGACCTTCAAAATCTTTAGGATGCTCTACATTGAAAATATAAAACAATTTTTCTAATAATTGATTTACAATTTTATCTTCGTTTAATTCTCCTTCATACACGATATTGTAATTTTCTAATTCAATTTCAATCTTACGGTTTAGATTTTTCATCATATCTAAGCCTAGAAATCCACACTGTGTTAACAAATCTCTTTTTATCTGGTAAATTTGATATTTCATAACTCCTCCATTTCTGAACCCTTACTCTCGCAAGGCTTTCAAAATCATAAATTTCAATAAAACTCGTATTTTATGCTGTTTTTGTTAAAACTTTAGAATATCTGTCATACATTACAATACTTCCTGCTACGCTTACATTTAAACAATGATCTCCAGCAATTTGTATTATATCGTGACATTTAGCTAACGCTTCTTTAGTGAGACCATGATCCTCTGCTCCTAATAAATATACACATCTTTCAGGGTGTACATATTTTTCTAATTTTCTAGATTTATCGTCAAGTTCAATTCCAACAAGTCTACAATCAAAGGGTAAATGATTATAGAAATCTTCAAATGTTTCATAGTGATACAAAGGAATATGTTTAAATGTTTTCATGGTGTCGCTAGATTGTTTTTTATATCTTTTGCCAATGGTATATATAAAATCTGCCCCAAGTATATTTGCACTTCTCCACAACGTTCCTATATTACTTTCCGTTTTAATATTTTGTATACCTATTCCGAAAAATCCTCTTTGGTCAATCATTTTTATCCCTCACTTTTATATTTTCTTTTCTTTGCTGATATTATATTACCAAACTATGGTATTGGTGTCAACATTTATTTTATATTTTACTTAATTGAATTTTGAGATGATTAATTAATCATCTCAATAAACTGTTCTTCGGTTATTATTGGCACATTTAATGCTTTAGCCGATTTATTCTTTGATGAGCCAGATGTATTGTCATTATTGATTAAGTATGATGTTTTAGCACTCACTGATCCAGAGCATTTTCCGCCAAACTCTTCGATTTTACTTTGCAATTCTTTTCGATTTGTAAAATGATTTACATCCCCAGTAATAACGAATATTTTACCCTCTAATTTATTTGAGATAGTGGTCTGTATAGGCTTGCTAATTGTAATGCAATCTAATAATGCATTAACTTGATTTAAGTTTTCGGTATTAACAAAATAATCATTAACTGATTGTGCCGTAATTTCTCCAAAATCCTCAATGTTAGTCAAGTCATAATTGTCATTAAGTACTTTTAAGAACGTATTCATGTCATTATTAAAATGTTTTGCTAATCTTTTTGCTCCACCCAATCCTATCTGATTAATTCCTAGAGCATAGATTAATCTATGAAATTCTATTGTTCTCGATTTTTCAATAGCAGCAATTAGATTATTATAAGATTTAACACCGAACCCTTCCATTGTGATTATTTCTTTTTTATATTGTTCTAATTTATAAATGTCAGTAAAGTCTTTTATGAATTCTTTATCGATAAACTTTTCAATTGTTGCTTCACTCAATCCTTCAATATCCATTGCATCTTTGGAACAAAAATGAACAAACTTGTTTACTAATTTTGAAGGGCAGCTTTCATTTTCACAAAATAAAAATCTTGCTTCTTTTGGAGTTTTAATCACAAGCTCACTTCCACATGAAGGACAATGCATATCAATTTTATATGTACCTGAACGTGTAAGATTTTCTTCAATTTGAGGTATTACTGCATTGGCACGATAAACAGTAATCGTATCACCAATGCCTAATTGTAATGCTTCAAATATATCATAATTATGTAGACTTGCCTTTGACACACTTACGCCATCTATATCAACTTCATCAAAAAAGCTTGTTATAGATGTCATTCCCGTTCTTGTAGTGTTTAGTTTAACGCCTCTAAATTTTGTTTCACTACTATCGTCATTCCATTTTAGTGCGTATAATGCTTTACTATGATGCCCAGTGACCCCTTGCGCCTTACCATATTCAATATCATTAAATTCAAAAATCAAACCATCTGTGAGATATGGTAGTTTTTTAACATTTTCTTCAAACATGTTGACCGATTCATTAATTACACTTTTATTAATAAGATTATAAAAAACTACTTCAAACCCCAATGATTTTAAAAATTCAAACTGTTCGGTTTTATACTTAAATACATCATCGCATTTTACAATTCCAAAAGCTATAAACATTAAATTTCTATCTTTTGTAATTCTAGCATCTAATTGTCTTACACTTCCCGCTGCTAAATTTCTAGGGTTTGAATAAGTTTTTTCTCCTTTAAGCATTAATTCAGTATTAATTCTTTCAAAATCTTTAAATGTAACTAATCCTTCTCCACGAATCTCTAAATATCCGTTATAGTTAATTGTAAGCGGTATATTAGTAAATGTTTTGACTGTATGCGTTACATCTTCTCCCTCTTCTCCTCCACCTCTGGTAATTGCCTGTTGAAGTTTACCTTCGTTATATTTGAGTACTAAAGTTAACCCATCTAGCTTCCATGATTCAACGCAATCCTTATCCCCAATAAACTTAACTACATCATTAACATCTTTTGATTTTTCGGCAGATAACATTGATTCAGAATGCTTTACTTTTTGTAGAAAATCAACTACACTTCCTTGTACTTTTTGAGTTGGTGAATTTGACAATATGTAATTAGTCTCTACCTCTAATTGTGACAACTCGTCATAAAGCAAGTCATATTGTTTATCAGTCATAATCGGGTTATCATTTACATAATAACTATTACACGCTTCTACTAGTGTATTAACTAATTCTTTTATTCTTTCTATTTTGTTCATATTGACCTCCAGTTTTATATTTTGTTTCAATAAATTTCAGATTCTATTATAATTCTTAATTAAAATAAATCTGTAAATTCCATTACCTTACAACCTTCAAATTCTGCTCCTTTTTGTGTATTATTTGCCTGTAATTGTTCTTTTTGTTCGATGAAAAAATAAGGATATTCCAAATACGTTTTATTATCTATGTCATCAACATTGTAACCCAAAGTATTTACATAATTAATTACTTGTTGACACTGATTTTCGTCCGTGACATGTATTGCTATTTCTCCATTTTTAAAATTTTCTTCTAAAAACCTATTATTCATATAATTACGCTCCATTTTACATATCAAATTTAGTATTTATTTAAAACGCTGTACTTCTTTTTATATTGTATTTGCTTAATATGTCATTTAACTTTGTTACATGCTCGCTATTTCCATCCATACCACCTAACTCATCGTCAATATATCCATAGCACATATCAATTAAATATTGCAGATCTTCGTTATCTACTTTTAACTTAGCTATTATTTCTTTATCGTTGGCTATTATATTACTCGTAGAAAAATCTTTAAATGTCATCACTGGCTTTCCTTCTTTATTTGATATAGTCATCTCGCATCCATCTTTTATTTTAAATTTATCTATCATACTATCTCCTTTCTGTATTAATACAACGTTCATTTAATTGCATTTTTAGCATCTTGCTCACACATAAACACTGTCTTATTAATTTCATCACTATCTATCTCAATATGACCTTCACAATAACTGTAAGAATCAAATTTAAACATAAATCCACTATTAGATATAAATCCACTATTAGATATAAATCCACTATTAGATATAAATCCACTATTAGATATAAATCTTATTTCAATAACTACACCAGAATAAACACTAGCTAAAAATCGCCATCTGCCACAAGTTCATTGTCTTCTTCGGCACAATAAAACAATTTAGTACCAATTTGTATTGGAAGATCTATTAAATAATTTAACATTTTTTTTTCTTACCTTTCTATGAATTTTAGTTTTATTTTATTTTGTAAATTATTTCATAGTTATTTACCATGTCATCAATATATTTAACTGGAATATTAAAATATCTAGGTGGTAAACCCAAACTCTTAATATATGGGTTATCGTCCATTATGTCTATAGCATACTCTGTTTTAATATTTATGTGATCTACACTATCTTCTTCATGTTTTTCATACAATAAATCAATAACCTCATATAATTCCATAATTATATCCCCTTAGATAAAACTTAATTTCTATTGACCTTTTACGTTTTGTTTTTGCAAAAATTGTTCAATCGTTTCTAGATTATTATTAATCTTATATTGGCTCATTATACTAAGCAAACTATCATAACCCACTCTGTATTTATTACATGTTTCTATTAATTTTATTGATGTTTTTTTATCAAATCCTGCCTTTTCAAAAAAATTATACTCTTCCATTATATCCTCCAATCTAATTAAAACTCAAATTTTATCGTATAACCTCAAACCAGCAATATGTATAATTCCATTTTTACCTCTATATCCATCAACCTCACATGTGTAATCCTTGCCGTTAGTGACATCTAGACTATGAACATATTTGCTTTTTATAAAATGCTTGCAAAACCATGTTTTAAACCTTTTTAGCATAAAAAACCTCCCTTTTTAATAAAATTCAAGTTTTGTCTACTTTATTATTGATATATTTATCTAATATTTCATCTAAATCTGGGCATATCCAATTCCATTTATAGTCACAATCTTCACAAATTAAGTTATAATCAGCTAATTGAACAAGTATATTATCGCTATTGCATTTAGGACAATGATGTATACTACCTCTTTTAATCCCAATATCTTCATAAAATGGCATTAATCTTCTTTTACCTCTTATGATGTCATCATTCATAAATAAACTCCTTTCTAAATAAAGTATCTCTTTCATTTAAAAATAATCATGACCCATAATTTCTGTATCAACCTCTCTAAATTGAATATTAAATGTATTTTCAATAAGCGGTTTGATTTTTCAATGAAACATGTGGGGCAAACATCTATTACATATCCTGTTCTACAATCTCCTTCTGGATAATTACATCCTAACTTTGCATTAATATTTACTTCAGACTGTTCATAACTTTCTCTATTTGACATATCTATATTACATATGTCGCAAACAACTTTATCTATTACTTCTCTTTCTTTAATTAATTGTGGTTCAATCTTTATAAATTTCATAGTATACCTCCATACGAAAGTTTCATTTTATATTAACTTCTTTTCTTTCTGATAATATATCCATAAACCAAAGTAAATCTTCTTTATTCCTCAATCCTCCAACAAGCTCACAAAAATCACTTCTTTGTTTAACAGATAATATATTCCAAACAGATGCAAAATCTTTAAGTAATTCGAATATACCTATAAATTGTCTTGGAAAACTAAAACTACATTCTTCTTTTGGTAATGATAATTTAAAAATAGGTAATGTTTCTCCGTTTTCATATAAATAAGATAATCTTATAGATGCTACATTTAAAATATTATAAATATTAAACTTATTATTCATAATTTTCTCCCTTTCAATAAAGTAATACTTTTATATTAATTTACAACCATTTTTCTTTAATCTTTTGCAATCTTTTATCTTCTTCTATGGGTAAGAGACACCTTGTATCGCCATCAGCATAGCCACTATTATAAAAAACTTCTAGCATTGATATTAATATTTCAAAAGCAGTTTTAAAATCTGGAGATTTTAATAACTGTTTTAAAATATCACAACTACACCAAGCACCACAGTAATCACGAATTTCACCATAGGTTTGCTCTATATATTTAATATCTTTGTATAATTGCTTGTATTTACTGGATAAATTTTCCATATGATTCTCCTTAAAATTTCACATTTATTGAATCTTCTGTTTGTCACTTCTACAAGCTAATTTCTTATATTTAATTTTTATACAATTATGAGGATTTCCCTTGCATATAGAAACATCTGCTACAAAACTATTTTCACAACATGGAGAACTACTTGGAGATTCTTCATAATAAGAACAATTACCGCCTAATCTATTCTGTGGTTTGTCTGGATTATATCTTGGTTTTCCCTTACTCATCATAAACTCCTTATAAAATTTTTCTTTTATCTAAATTCTTTTCTCACCTTTAGAAAATCTTCCATTACTTTCTGGATTGTATTCATATTCTTTGTCGCAAACAGTACACTGTAACCAAGATGCGCCATTTACGCCTACGTCATTTAGCTTACTTTTCTTAGAGAGCTTACCGTTTGTTAAAACCTTATTACTTTCTTCATAGGTTTTTTCGGCTACTAATTTTAATTGACCACCGCAATCGCATTTAAATTTACTCATCTTCTCACCTCTTTAAACCAATCTGTGAATTTATCTTAATTTGTATCTAATATATTCTATTACATCTTCTTGCCTATGCCAATCATCTTCCCAATACTTCGTACCCAACTCTTGTCTTATCATTCCCATAATGCATTGAGTTTCTATCCATACTTTATATGGATTTCTTTTCTCTGGGCTGTAAGTAATCGCCATATGACAGCAGTTATAATCAACTACAATTTGAATATAATTCTTCTCTGTCTTCAACATATCATTAAAATAATAGACTGGTTTTATAGGCTGCTTATTTGAATTATATGTTGGTTTAGGTTTCTTCCTATTAAGATGCTGAATAATTTTATCAAACATAGGATATTCATTCATATTATCACTTCTTTCTCACATTCTATTTCGTAACCTTACTCGCAGTAGGGTTACAAATTCACATTTCCATATAAAATATCCTTTTCATTTAAACTATAATTTAATATACTTTAATACAACTAATATAAATGCTAAACTATACAAAATTTTTATGCTTATTTCTAAATCCTTAATTACGTCTACATTTTCGCTATACTTCTTTAGCGTTTTTATAATTCCAATTAATATTGCGATTAAAAATAAAATTACTGTTACAATTAATATTGTCATTAAATCTCCTTGTTTAATTTTTCTATCTTTATTATACCATCGCATCCACTACAAAGTTTATAAAAAACTACCATTCCGTTTTCTGAATTGTATTTAATTGTTTTTGTTGGCTCGGTTTCACAATCTGGGCAAACTAACTTTCCATCTTTTATAATCGCCATTTTAGTTATTCTCGTCTTTTTAATGTTTTTAGCCTTTTTATTTATCATCTTTATCTCCTTCATAACTTAATTATACTTTTATATTTTAGTTTTGTCAAACAATAATCTCCCCTTTTATCTTATTATATGTAAGAAGATTCTTGCCTATGTCTTATTGAATAAATTCATTGAAAATCTCAGTCCTAACACTTGTAAATTCTTCGTGGTTGTTTTTTAGCAAACCTAATCTAATATATTCTTTTGCTAAATAATTACCCTTTTCAACTAACTGCAATACCTCATAATCAAAATCAACATCTTCCAATTCCAATCCTGCAATTTCCATTACCGTTATCAACCTCTTTTTAAATATTTCTTCCATATCACCAAGTAGTCTACTATAGCTGCAAAACATTCCTTCCATTTTTTCTACTGCTTTCGGAGTTGTAATCATTTCTCTTACTGCTTCTTCAAACAAATTCATACATTGACCCTCACTTTTGTATTTTATTTTTATTACATTTTATTGCATACTTTGTTGACTTTTACAAGATGCATGATATAATTGCTAAGTATTTACTAATGCCATAAATAAATGTATGATAACTATATTGATTGCGTAAAATAATAGGTTGAAAAAGTTTCTTTTGGTGGGTACATATGTATATTATCAATATATTATTAACATGTCAATCGTATTTTTGATATTATCAAAATAAATTTAGGAGAAAAAAATGACTAATAAATATGATAGAATAAAAATATCTCGTGAGAAAAAAGGATTGGAACAAGGAGAACTAGCTAAACTAGTTGGTAAATCACAAAGTATGGTATCTCTTTATGAAAAAGATCCTAGAAAAACTCCTGTGGATGTTTTGGAAAAACTTTCGGAAATATTTAACACAACAGTTGATTATTTAATAGGACTCACCAATATTGAACAAAAGCCTGATAATTTGATTGAAATGAACGATGTAACAAAAGTACCCATACTTGGTACAATTCGTGCAGGAAGCCCTATTTTCGCACAGGAGAATGTAGAGGAGTATTTGCCTATACCTATCGGATCAGTTAATCAAAAAGATAGTTTTGCTCTAAAGGTTACTGGAGACAGTATGATAGATGCTGGAATACAACATGGAGACACTTTATTAGTAAAGAAACAAGAGTGGCTTGATGCTGACGGAGACATAATGGTGGTTCTAGTAAATAATGACAGTGAAGCTACTGTAAAGAGAATGTTTAAAGATAAGGATGGCATAATACTACAAGCAGCCAACAAAAATTATAAACCTATTGTTATAAATAAAAAAGACTTAGACTATGTTAAAATACTTGGCAAGGTTATAAAAATACTTCTTCGGGACATAAAGTAAAAAGATGCATATGCATCTTTTTTTATATATAATCCTCTATGTCTTTTCTTGTTTGATATTGATATTTTATATCTTTTCCGAATCTTTCATTTATTTTTTCGTATTCTTCTTTTTCTAAATCTCTGCCTAATTCAGCTTTTAATTCTTTCGCCAGCTGTATCATACCACTCATCCATATATTTCGAGGGTTCAGATGAGGATTTTTATATTCTTCAGCTATTCTTTTTACCCTGCTATTTATTACTATATGGTTGAGTTTACCATTGTTATCGCCATGCATCGCAGGTCTTAAAACATATTCTGTGTCGTGTATAGGCATATATTCACGTCTGCTAGATGTCCCCTTGCCGTTATTGGGATAATACAAATCTTTAACTATTGCGTCTTTTATAATTTCGATAGTTCTATATTTGACTTCTAGTATGCGTTCTGTACCATCATCTCTCGTTAATATTAATAAATTTCCTTCTACATCTGTTTTCTTCAAATTTACCAATTCTTCAAAATGTACCCCACTAACTCCTTCAAATAAAAGTGCTATTATAACTTTATCTTGTGGATTTTTACAAATATTTAATATTTTATTTAATTCTTCTTCATCTTTTATAAATCTTTTTCTTTTTGCTATTTGATTTACATACCTATCCATATTTTGAGAATTATACTTGTCAAATAAATTAATCTTTGTTTCTAAATATCCATGCTGTATACAGAACGCAACATATTTTTTTAAATAACTACTCTGAGATCTTGCTGAATTTGTAGAACCTAATTCCAATTGATTCATTAGCATCGCCACTTCATCATTGTTGAATTGATAAACGTCTTTATTTAATTGGACTTCCATACTGTTAGTTTTTTGAAATAAATAGCTAACCATCTTCTGCGTACTTTTTGCATATTTTAATGTAATAAATCTTTCTTTTAATTCTTTGTTGTACATTGGCTTTTCTTTAATTTTCATTATATTTACCTCCATTATATTGCTTTAAAAAACTCAGATATATTTTTAATATCTTTTGGTTTTAATTCTTTTTTAGTAATTCCTATTTCTTTTAATATTTCTGCCTCTATATTTTCAATCTCTTCTATTTTAGTTTTTAATATATCTCTCCAGTTTGAATCTTCTTGAATTTTAGCAAATAGAGCTATATATCCTATAAACATATTTTGCTTATTTATCATGCTTGTGTCCTGAACTTTTTTTATATTATCCCTAAAAGCATCTGGCTTTAAGTATATTAAGTAATCAAAGCATTTATTTAACCAGTCAGCTACGATTAGCGCTTCTGCTCTACCAGAATATTTAAAGTTACCTTTTATCGCTTTACTGATTATTTGATTCTCTACTAAGGCTCTCCCTGTATCTATCAATATTTTATCTAATACAATCTTGCCCTTCATATCACTGTTTTCATTGATATTTTTAATTATTTCATTCTCAAGTGAGTCTGGATTCATATCTTCCTTATCTGAGTCAGACATATCATTGCGCTTAAATGATTGGTATATTAATTTTTTCGCCTTCTTTTTGTTATATCTAGTAATATTAACACCAAATTTATATTTTAAGTTTGGATTAATTTCTAAGGCAGTTAATATACCTAATGATCTATGATACCCATCTATAATATTCAGTTTTCCAGATATTATTTTTAAAGTTTTGCTCTTATCGTTATATTTCCAATCATCTGTTCCGTCTACTAATAAATTAATTGATATATTATCATTTGCTATAAATGTACCATTTAACAGCTCTTCACTTATCTCTTTCAATGACCTAGGGTTAGGTCTAATTTCTTCAAAAATCAATCCATTTTTCTCAACTTGATGCATCTTTCTTTGCGTTTCAGGATTATATATTATAACCATGCGGTTATATAGCTCCGCAATTTCTTGCACTGTAAGTTTCACATGATAGTGATCGTTATTCATCTCTTCAGCATCTTTAAAAACTATTGGATATTTTTCTACTTCGTCTAATTTTTCATAATAATCTGCTGCTTCTGATTTTTCTGAATCCAAAAAGTAATCATCTGGATTTATATTTTTTTCTTCAGTAGCAACATACATAGCATCCGTAAAATGATATAATAATTTGGATTTGAGAACGCCAAGTGGAGTATTGTTATTTAATATACCTCTTGTATTACCTTCAATTACTCTTTCTTTTAAAAACTCTACCACTTTAACCTTAACATCTTCATTCCTATTGTATTTTTCAATGATGTAATATAATTCTCTCTCTAGTTCGTATCTTTCTTTTTTCATCTTGGTCACTCCCTAATTTAAATTTTATATTTTTACTTTACTAATTTATCATATTATACACAATTTGTCAACAACTTATGCCTGCTAATTTTATATTTTTTATTTATATTAATTTATAATATGTAATTCGACTCTGTCATATGCGAAATCATCGTGTTTTATTTATACTTTTCATATTTATATATTACCATGATATTATATATTTTGTCAATAATTTTATACCAAGTTTTATATTTAATATTATTGAACAAAAAAAATACTTGCAAATGGATTAACCATCTACAAGCACATCTTCGTCTGTAAAATAAGGTTCTATTGTAATAGTGATTTCATTTACCTCAAAATCTTCATGCTCAATCATTTCTGGATGCTTTTCTTTCACGATGTTTACCGCATCAATTCTATCTTTCGCTGAAAGCACTAAGATATTAAATCTTGTTCTTTTGAAAGATACTACATATTTCAACTATTTATCACGCCCTCTCTATTTAATATGTTTTCTCTGATAAAATCAATAAAATTTTCCTTTGATTGTTTTGGATCGGTAGGATTAATAATCTCACATAGCTCGTACCAAATTATAGGCTGCATTTCATTTAATCCTGATGCAAATTTAATTAAATTGTTTTTAGCCTCAGTGGTTTTAATAGGGTTTAATTTTGGTATCATATCCCACCATGAAAAATGTAGCTTTTGTGAATTGTCTAGCGTGGATTGTATTGTGTTGATTGTTGTGTTTAATTGCTGCATAAATAACCTCCAAAACATTATTAATATAGGTTAATTATATTTCATAACCAGTCGCATTAAGTAGAATTTTGGCTAAATGGTTCGTTTTTGATTACATAAATCTTTAAAATTGTCGTTCACATCAAAAATCGTGCAACATGCAACAATTGTAATATATTAAGTAATGTCATAAATTGTCGAATGTATGAACTTCATTATTTGATGCATTATTTTATTTTTTAGTTAATTATATTATATTTTAATCAAACTGCTAATAAACCACCATGTAATTTTGCATCTGCCATTTTCTTTTCTAACACTTTAACATAATTGACACCTTTATTTATCCGTCTGTGTAGAGCATTTCCCACGTAAGGTTGCGTTAATAATAGTTCGCTATTATCTTTTATGAAAGCCGTCAACTGATTCAAAATTGCTACCTCTTGTTGCCATCTACTATTTACAAATTCTAATTTAGTCATTTATTTGCACCTCATTTTGTATTATATTTTAGTTTATAAACTCATTGAAATTGTTATTTTATTGCCACTTTATTTTTTGACCACATTTAAAACAGTAAACATGTTGGTCTGAAATCAATCTTTCTCCACAATTACAATAACCTATTTTAGCATTTGGAATATATTCATCTGCTATATTTATTGTTTTGGATATCTGTTTATTTAATGCATCTATAGCAATTTCAATATGCTCAGCCGTACCATAATACCCCATATGCTCATCAATATTTCGTCTATCACTTTCTAATCTTTTTATTGTGTCTTCTATACTTTTAATATGCTTTAAATTACTCATGAAAATTCCTCCCATTTATATAAAATCTATTTTTTGTTACAATGGTTTAATTTTGTTTATTATTTTTCTTGCTTCAGGCTTCATGGAGTAATTACAAACTCCTCTCTCTGTTAATGCCCTAAGTTTACAGTTATTTTCTTTTTTACAGGTATAGCACGCTTTCTTTTGAGTATCTATTTGTATTCTATAAATATCCGTCATTTATTTCCTCCTTCTGAAACCCGTAACCCTTGCTGTTACTGGTCTACAAATACGACAAAATACTGGTTTATTTAATCTCATCTTCTTTAATTTTTTCATTGTTTCTCCATGTTTCTATAATAATCTTATTACAATAGCTAAAATCAGATACTTTAAAACTATAAGCCTTTTCTTTATCTGTTCCAACCCATTCATTATTACTTTCATTATACAAACAAGCAACAACAATATAAATTATCATTTGCACCACTCCTTACGTTAAAATGTTGATTTTATAATATTATTCATAAGTTGACCAAAAAGTTGTTTTAACATTATTAAAGCTTACGTCAATCATATATCTTTGCTTAAAATAATTTATTATAAGATCATGGAATTCTTCTGTTGGGTTAATAATAAAACTTTCTATAAATCTTCTAGAAGATAATGTAATGTCTACTATATTTTCATTTTCTCTCTTTGATAATATAATTATTGAGTTACAGATTTCCATATGTTCGTTAAATTTGTCTATCATTTCTATAGTTATTTCTTTTTGCATATTAACAACTCCTTTCAATAAATCGTTAGTTTCATTTAATTTATTTATAAAATTCAAATCCCTTTTCTTTACAATAATCTTCAACCCATTTCGGAATTTCCCATATCTGTTCATCAAAATTAAGACGCTCAACTGAATATTTTTCAATTAAATATCCACATTTCCTACATGCTTCTGCTTTCCAATGGCAACCACCCTCAAAAACATCCACTTCTTCAGAATCATGATTACAATCATCTGGAATATCAAAATCATTATTATCCCAATGCTTTGCAACTTCTTCAAAAGATTTCCTAAGTTTAGGAATAAAAATATCAGAACATGCATTAAATTTTAGATGCATTATAGTCCCATCATTAAATTTTACTAGACCATTAAAATTTGCCATATCATTCACCTCTCTTAATAAATATCCCAATTTATTGCAATTCTTCAATATGTTCTTTTATCCAACTTAAAAACAAATCATAATCTCTTTCATTTATATAGTCATTATCTATTGCCATATTTACCCACCATTCAGGGACATCTGTTATAAGTATATCTGAAAAGTTCTTTTTAATTTCTTCTATTACTAATCTAAAACTATGAATCATTTTAATCACCTCTTTAATCAATTTTACCATACACTTATTTACAATAGAATAGATTTTTTAATCAAACTTTTCTAAATAACTCAATCTATTTTTCAACCATTTTTCATATGCTGTTATTGCATAATTTAGTGCCTTGCTAATATCTTTAAATTGTTTTGTTTCAATCTCAAGACTCTTTTCACTATCGTCATCAGGATATACTACCCAATAATTATCTTTATTGGATTCTGTGTAATTATTAAACCAAAAACCATCTTCATTTCTTGTTATAGTTATTGGCAAATCCCAAGCAATTTCAGTATGAATATATCCTTTAGGATAATTACGTATATTTACCACACATATATTATTTTTTGAATTTATACAATCAATTTCTTCCTGCGTTAATGGTTTTTGCTTATCATAATTCACAACCCTCACCCCTTTTTCTATTATCTGTTATACCATAAAACACATCTTTCATCTTCTTTCTGGACAATACCACAATGGATTAATTTGTTTTTTACATCTCGGATTATCACAATCTTCGCAAGGACTAAAACAACTTGTTTTTGCCATAAATTTTAAACTATTTCTAGCTTCTTGAAAATTAATACCATTGATAAATACTCCGTCTTTTAAAGCTAATTTTGTTTCTTTGTTTAACTTTTTCTGATATTTGTTCATTAGTTATCACTTCCTAATTTATATTTTCTTTAAAACAAGTCTTTCATTTGGTCTTATCTTTTAGGTATGCTGTTATTTCATCTTCCAATTCAAAATATGTTATTCCGTAAATGTTTGCCTCTCCTTCATGTCCATCTCTTTCCTCGTCTGGAATATTAATGTTATGTTTTTCTAATAAGTCCTCAAACATATCAATAATATCAATTGCCATTTGTCTGATTTTATCATCCATTTTAAATTCCTCCTAATTATATTTTAGTTTTGTTATATCATAAAACAGTTCTTTCGTTGAATTATTTGTGCCAAATATTATTGATACATGTATCATCTTTGCACTCGTAGCATTTTACACACGCTCTTGCTCTTTCTAATTTAACCTGCAAATCCATCTTGTCATTCTCGACCTGTTGAAGACGCTTACTTAGATTAAACAATGTGTTTGATAACTCAATATTCTGATTTTGAAAATATTGCCTACTCCTTATTAAAGCATCTTTTGAAACATCTTGAAATATTTTAACATTCTCTTTACTCATACTTTCCCAATCTGCATGTTGACATCTATACTCTTCTGCCAATTCTAAAGCTTTATTATATTCTTCTTGCTTATTTTTAATATCTCTATTCCATCCTGCACTAATAAAAATAAGCTCATCATCTTGTTTATCAATCATTGCTAATTGAGATAATAGTCTTGCTTCTTCGATAGTGTCTATACCGCTATATAATATTGCTCTTTCTTGTTTATCAAAATTTATACTGAATATCGAATGTCCCACTGTTATACCTCCTCATTATATTTTATATACCTTCTCTTAATTGAATTCTTCCATTAACCTCTTCGTAATTAATGCTGCAATTTTCACAAATACAGTGATACGCATCTTTAAATACTACCTCTGGATATTCATCTTCAAAACATTCTCTGTCACAATCTTGACATTTCATATAATTTTCTCCTCCTGTATTATTATATTTTTGGTTAAAAATAACCTTTTATTTAATCCATAGTTGATTTACAAACGGTATATAAATCTTATGATTATATGGCTTTCCAAAAATCCAAATTCCCACCCTATGAAGCTTACCTTTCTTATCATACCTATAATATACCCCCAATTTGAAGGTTTTCTAATTTTATATTTCACTTTATCCTCCAATCTTTTAACCAATCAAACCTTTTATTCACTTTCTATTTTTTTAATAGTAGTATCTATTAAATCTCTTAGACTTTCTAACCATCCTGCATCAAAATGAACTGTTTCATCACTAGATAATTGCTCATCATCTTCGTGCCATAATTCTATTAATGGACTACTGTTTTTTCTAGGTATAATTTTAAATGCATGAACACCATTGATATAAATAATATTTTCTTCTTTCCAAAGTCTTTCTTTTCCTTCTTCTGTATAAATACTACCTTCCATATCTCCGTAATAAATACTAGCCATTATAAAACCTCCTCTGTTATCTAATGAAATAAACTTTTTATATTAATCTACTGAATCAAAGTAAGACAATAACCATTCATCAAAATCTTGGTTTTCTATTTCTGATTCTTCCTCCACATTCCCTATGTGAGTTTCAATATGTTGTTTGAGCAATTTCAATCTATTCTCAATTAATTCTCCGCAAATTTGGCATTTTAAAACATCTTCTGTTATCTTAACTTCATTATCTTCAAAATCTATATAGTGATCCGCTTCATTTTCACACCCCTCAACTCCACAAATTCCATTCCCTGCATCCTCTTCGAGATATTTAGTATCAATATTATGCTTTTCTGTACAGCATTTACAAATTTGTGACCACATCTTCAATCCGTTGTCATGGTCTGTTATATCATCAAATACAATACCCTTAAATTTCAATACCTGTGCCATATCAATGACCTCCTGTTATATTATATTTTACTTAATGCCTATTTAAATATTTGTTCCAGAAGCATAATTCCATCAAGTAATAACTAGCTGCTGTTATAAGTGATCCTGTTATAAGTCCTAGAAGAAACATTTAAATCACTCATGCTTTATAAAATTTATCATCATTAACTGATCATTCCAACAACTTACTTAATATTCTTTCTATACTATCTATTAATTAATCACCTCGTCACAAATACCATATATTAATTGTGACCAAAAACCTGTTATATTTTCAACCAAATAAGTTTTTTATTGTAATTCCTTAAACTTCAAGTATTCCTAATATACAAGCTACATTTCTTATTTCGTCTGTTCTAATACTGCTCTCTATTAATTCTTCTCTGGTCGCATCTGTTTTAAATATAATTTCCGCATCGATTTTTTCGATTCTTTCTTTTAAGATTTTAATAACATCGGCTTTTCTCATTTTGTATCACTCCTTTTATAATTTAGTTTTAATTTCTTTTCTTAATCGTTCTACTTCTCCAGCCCAATATGATATACTATGAAAGTCAACAGAACCATTTTCATTTTCTAATAAAAATCTTACTGCAACTTTCGAATATTCTAACTTTTTAATTAAATCAATCATAATATTTATTCCTCCATTATTTTATATTTTCAATATAAAACTAATATTTGAATTTAATCAGCGATCTGTAATGATAAAATTATGCTAGCGAAACTTTGTATTGTCTTTACTCTCTGCATATTTGCAATTTCTTTATATATTTTATTTTTATGTTTATAAGATATGTTCCATTTGTCACTCATGTTTACACCTCCCTGTTATATTAGTTTTTGTTCTTTTAAGTTATCATAAATCGTTTTATATTCTTCTTCTGTTAAATTCAATTGTTCACTGATTGTTTCTTCGGTATAGCCATCATTAACCATTTGCATAAAATCATATTCATTCTTCATTAATATCATTCTAATGCCTCCCGTTATACCTTGAAATGCTTCTTTTATTAAAATCCATCCTGCTTAACTTTTTTATTAACTGCAATCATTACCAAATTATCGACTTCTTTTAAAAGCAAATCAAGCTTTTCGCCATTCTCTGGAGTAATTGTTTCTACTAACTCTCTCACTCCTCTTTTAGCTATTATAAAATCATCCTCTATTCTTCCTATTTTCATTTTGTTGCTCCTTTTATAATATCAATTGTTTCCTTTTGCTCTTCTCGTGTTATGCCATTTAAAGCCTCAATTTCAATTTTATTATCTACAACTTTTAATTTCATCATTGCAATTAACTTTTCACCATTGAAAAAATCAACTCTTGCCCACGTATCAAATTTAGTAATTTGAATTGACTCCATAATAATTCGCCTCCTGTTATAAGTTAAAATACTTTTTTCATTCAATAATACATTCTTCTAATGTAATCCACGATGTTTTATCTGAATGATATCCTGCTATGTGTTTAATAACACTATCTGTTATTTCTTCTTCGTGATATATTTCAGTATCCCAGATTGAAAAATGTGTTCCATATCCTCCAAAAACTATTACAATATTTTCATGTATTTCCATGCATGAACAACCAAAAACAAATGTGCTGCTTTTAATTTTGAAATTATCCCCTTCTTCCATCTGAATAATTTCATTCAATAAATCTTCCCTCGTCATTTTATTCTTATCCTTTCACTTAATCAAATTCTAAATTTCTTTGTATCAATTCAATTTCTTCGATATACTCATAAGGAATATTTATCCGATTTTTCCCATCATCTAGCCAAATTTCATCAGGTGTTGGGTCAATAGCCACTTCTTTATATGATTTTTTGTAATCTGTCCCATCTGTTTTAATATTTACTATATCCCCTTCCATTAAGAATAGTATTTCTCCATTTTGAATTATTGCAACGGCTTCCTGTTGATATGTATTTTTATTAATATTTTTCATCTTTTTATCCTCCTATTTAATTAAAATTCTAATTCTATTGTTTAATTTCTAATATTATTCCTATGACTGTTACACCATTTTCAAAATGTGCATAAGCTATACCGTCACTATCTTGCGTTATCCTCACAACGTCTTCAAATATTCTATTACCTGTAAAAATTACTGTCATATTTTTGTACTCCTGTTATACAATTTACTCAAATCTTTGCTTGATATTATTAATTATGTCACCTAATTCGCTAACTGTTATGTCTTCCTTTTCCTGCTCCATATCCCTGCTTATATCAATGAAATTTAATACCTTTTCAAACTCTACCGCTTCAAGTTCTTTTACTGCTATTTTCGCCAGTTCTGTATTTGATACTATCATTTTTATTCGCCTCCATTTATACAATTTTACTCAAAATACGGATTTTATTTGTTTATTGAAATATTATAACCTTGTTTTGTTATGTCGGAAATTAATTCTTTAACTTTTACGCTTAAAATTTGCTCAATTGCTCTTTGCATATGATTAATAAAAAATTCTAGTGGATTTTCTGAATTAAATAATCTTTCTTGTGTTAAAGGAAGTTCAAAGTATTCTAACATTCTATCTTTTATTTCATATGAGTATACTATAATTCCGTTAAATTCTCTTTCTTCTCCGTCAAGTTCCCAGCTTATTAACTTATTAATATCATAGTTGTTATTATCACTAAAAAGTATGTCTAATTCGGGATATTTTAAAATCAATCTACTACAATCATTAGTGTTATACAAGAATAAATCTTCTTTAAACAACTTAAAATTTTCATCTTCTACTATTTTATCAATGTAACTGTTAATTTCATCTTCGGAGAATTTCTTTGTACAATGCAATATATCTCCTATCATTTCAGGTACTAAAAATTTTATCATTTTTTTTATTCCTCCTTAAATTTTGTCCAAATGCTGATTTTAATTGAATCCCGATATATCCCTGTTATATAAATTCTACAACTTCTTCCATATAATATCCATCTGCAATTAATTCGCCATCATTATAAGTCACTAAGCTGTTATATTGATTTCTAGGCGTTCCGTCACTATTTCTTATATTAATAAGATTATAATATTTTCCGTCAATCCATTTTCCATGCGCTCCACTGTTGCGATCACTTTGGTTTAATGGTATATTCGTTAACTTAATTTCATTCTCTTTTTTCTGTATTCTTTGTATATCTTTTACATCATAACCTTTATTAATTGAGTTAATCCAAACTATTCCACCATCAATTAATTCTGCTCCTGTTGAAGCTTTACCTGCTTGATAAGCCCTATTTACGGCAGACATTACAAGACCATACTCTCTACCTGTTAAACAATCCACTAATTCTTTACCAACTAATTTTTTAATGTGCGACATTGTTTCTATGCCTTTGTGACCGTCGAAATTAGCCAATATTCTATCTTCTTTTGTGCCCTTCCTGCTGCTCTTGTTATCTGTTATAGGATTATTTGCACAATCTAAACCATAATTTACAAGCGAACACGTTGAGCAATCGTTATTATTTTGTGTACAATATGATTTTTTCATATTCCGCACCTCTTAATATTATTCGGCACTTATTCCCCACCGTTGGTTCAGGTATGCTCTTTTAATTGTCATACCTAACAATTTTCTGTCATACCTATATAGTAATCTGTTATAACTTATTATTCAATATATTTTACTTACTTTACCAGTCTACTATTATTATATACAATTGTCAATAAATTATTACTATTATTTTATATTTTATTTTATTGTTTTAATATTGCTCTACTAATTGTGCTATATTGATATTTAGTACATCGACAAGTCTTAAAGCTATCTCAAACGCTATAGAGTGTCGTTTTTTAAACTGTCTATACTCATATAATGTTATTAGCTTTATACCTGCTTTTTCTGCAATTTCTGGAATTTCTAGCCCTGACATATCAATATATTTAACTATATTTTTTCTGATTATTGTAGGATCAGTGTTATTGTAGTCTGTTATGAGTTGTATTAGTTCCTTTTGGTCTTGTATGCTCATTGTATTTTCTCCTTTCCTTGCGGTATTTTTGACGGTCTGTTATATTAATATCCTGTTGCAAGTCTGAAGTTCTTTCTTTGTATTATATTCTGTTCGTAATAATAGTCACTTTCTGTTATCTCATTAATATCATAATTGTTTTCCCTTGCTTCAATTTCTGCAATTATAGAATCTTTTTCCGATTCTTTACAGTAGTAAAAATCTGCTCCAACACTCCTATTATTGATTTTTGTATTACATTCTAATTCCATGATCTGATAATATTTATTATTTTCCATTTTATCACCATCCTAATTCAATAGTATATCTATTGCCTATTAATAAATCCACTGCTTTTTTCTTGCTTCTGTATAGCCTTGCCGTTATACCATTCTTAAACTTTTTATATACTGTTAGTTTATAATGTCCATTTACCACTATTTTTTGACCTTCTACAATCGTGTTATAAATATCTTCAGTAAATATTGGAACACTTTGTTCTTTTTCAATTTGTCTTTGTATCTTTTCTTTTAGTTGTGGATAATCTTTTAATATATTTTCATCAACTATTATATTATTTCTTAATGCTCTTTCTATTTGTTCCTTATGAAAACATTCAAATTCTATTTTGTCGCCTTCTCCATGATATGATTGAGTGTTATATTGATTAAATGATTTATAATGATCAATCATAATATCAACCCATTCTTGTTTTGTTACTTCGTGTACTTCTTTCCCGCTCTTTTCAAATTCATCTAATAATGACATTTTTATTCCTCCAATACTTTTATATTTCTGTTATAAATTTAAATTAAATCATGGTTTTATCGTATTCTACCAAGTTATCTAATAATTTCATTTTTATTAATAATAAAATGATCAACTTCTTCAGGTGTGAAATATTTATTCATTTCATTAATTGCATTGTAAATTTCATCCATTGGTAAAAATTCATATTCGCTTAATTTGGCTTCTGATTCTTGGTGAGCCTTACTAAGTTTTAAATAGTTTATTAATGCCTTTTCTTTCTCATCCATATTAAAACCTCCATGTATTATATTTTGGTTTGTGTTATACCTTAAAATTGGATTTTTATCTTGTTATGCTTGTCTTTTTAATACCATTTAGTAAGACTTTCCATATATTGTGGCGTATCAATTCTTTTATCAATTTTCCTAATATCTTTATAATTTTCTACAATTTCAAAATCATTAAAGTTTTTTAGTACTATTTGTAAATCTATATTGTCAATATGTCTAATTTCAATAACTTTATTTGTGTTAGTATATATAATTGTTGTCATTTTCAATCCACCTCCTGTTATAGTCTAATATGAAATAGTAGTTTTATTATGATTTCTTTGTCTCAATACAGTTAAAACAATAAGTTTCTTTTCCTGATTTTATTTTCCATCCTTGTTCTTTCGCCCATTTAATCATTCTTGCTTTACTTAAATCCATTCCAGTAGTATCTGATAATTGCCGATCACAATTATTGCAGGATATGTCAATCCACTTTTGTATCATTTTTACGCCTCCTATTTACTAATAACATTTTGAATACGTTCTTTAATTGTTTTTAACCTATGTTGTTCTGTAAATTCTTCATTATCAATTATATTAATAACGTCTTTTAATTCTCTTTCTAATTGTTCGATTTTAAAAAGTATTTCATTAATATTTGTCATTTTTTTCCTCCTATATATTCATATCTTTTTTAATTACATTATTAAAATGTTTCTTTAAATAATTATACATTTTCTTCTGTTCAGCTTTTAGTAAATCAATATCCTTTGTTGTAGCATCTTCTTTTCCAAATCCTTCAGAGTATATATTATTGTTACAATTATCGTATATTTCTATATAATTATTAATTACTTCTTCTCCTTCTTCTAATTCGGCGTGATATGTTCCATCACCATGCCACAATATTAATATAACTTGAAAATCCTGTATTTTCTTAGTTGCCTCAAGTATTCGCTTTTTAATCTCTAAACTTTGCATACTCGCCCGCCCTCCTGTATCAAATAACCATTTTAACGTAATTATTCTATCATTTTAAGCCAACATTAACAACTTTGAAGCCTCTACTATATAATAATCTTTGTTGTTCATTACTTTGTTATATGATTGTTCCCCTTCAAATTCATCAACTATTATTCTTTCTTCCTTTGTCATATCTTTATATTTTACATTTCCATAACATGGAGGCAGCCATCCCTTACGTTGTGAACCATACAAATTAAACTTCTGTAATAAATCTAAGTTTCTAAATTCAATATGACATGTTCCCTTTTTATAAAACGTCACTAAAAAGTATTTAGTTTCAATTTGTTTTGTTTCCTCATAATGTTCTGCAAATTTTAAAGTTTTCATCAAGTCAATATCTTCTGTTAATCCATTATCAAGATAATTAAATACTTTTTCAATGTCTGTTAGTTTATTAATAACATTGTAATCCGTTGGCTGATACCTTCCCCATGAATACTGCATATCCCTATAGCCCGATAAAGGAATAATTACTTTTTTGTTTATTTTCCATGCTTTATTTGTTTTCCATCCGTTATAAAAATGAATATTGTTTGATGTTTCATTATACCAATGATGTTTATTAGAAAATTCCTCAAATAAGTTCATTATAGTTGATTCCATACTTTGAATCATGTGTTTATTAAGTTGTATTTTAATAGTGTAAATGTTATATAGTGAAAAATCATAATCGCATAATTCTTTTACTTTATTGAAATATTCATTTCTTAAATTAGACGTAAACAAGCCCATAAACTTCTCAGAATCAAACAAAGTTTTCCAATATTTCATTCTAACATTTTTTACATATGAATTATGTATTCCAAGTTCTTGATCGTCTTTTGTATTACAAATCATACTTAAAGAAATTCCCTTGAACATTTCAGAATCTAATTTTCGCCATTCTGATATCAATTGTAATCCTGCTTTTACTTCAAAATTATATTGCTCAACTATTGCCTTGATAAAATCTGAATCTATAATACTATTACTGTTATATGTTGCTTCCTCTCTATATTGTTCTTGTTTTTTCAGTTCATCTAATATTATGCTATTATTATTCACCTTTTTAATATTAATCTTTATTAATGCAATTTCTACAGGTGTTGACCGCTCAGAGTCTATAAAAGAATTATTAATATATTCTATATCTGCATTACACTCTTCTAATTTTCGCTGTAAATCTTTTCTAGTGCTGTTATATGGATTTTTTAAGGTTTCAGCATTTAATAAGCAAACTATTTGACCGCCATTTTCCTGCATTTTTAGGGCTTTTAGAAGGTGTTTATCTCCATTGCTGAAAGGTGGATTCATTACAATTAAATCATATTTTTTGTACGTGTTATATGTCAAAAAATCATTGTGTACTATTCTATAGTTTTTCCCTTGTAAAATGTATTGTAAATTTTGATCAATTTCTATTGTGTCAATATCCCACTTTACATCCTTATTATAACTACTATGTAAATATTTAAATTTATCCGCTACCCTTTCAACAATATTCCCTTTTCCCGCTGATGGCTCAAGAACCGAATTTATTAATCTAAAATCTACTAAAGATAACATTTTAGTTATTAAATTTGCAGGCGTTGGATAAAAATCTTGATTATCTTTAAACATTTTTTAAACCTCCTGTAGTGGTTTTTTTAGCTTCTGTTATATCTCTTAAAGGTTTTTTATTGCAGAACCTTTATAAACTGCCTGTTATATTAAAATGAAGGTTTATAAGTATTTACAACTGGCTTAATTCCTTGTGATCCAAAATGATTCAATATATCATCATATTGTTTCTTGTCACAACTTAAATATTTTGTTGTTGATATTGTCATTCCATTTCTTGATTCTACATCATGTAATACAGTTTCAGGAAGTTCAAGCCATCCGCTATATACTAAAAGCGTACTATAAAAATGATTGTAATATTGTTTTCGCTTCCCTTGTGGCGTGTAAGTTATTTTTACAGCATTATCGTATTGTGCATATTTTGTATAATTAATTTTATCTAATGTAATTCTATTTTCTGCAATACTTCCCCAATCTGATATGTAAAATAATGTTAGCTTTTGACCTTGTTGCAAATCTGCATTTTTAAATTGTTCTTGGATTCCGTCAACCTGTGTTAATAATTTATACATTACAATTTTTAAACTTTCGTTATCTTCTGTTATTTGTTGTATAATTTCTTTTGATAATTTTATATTATATTTTTTTAATTGTTCTTTCATAAGTTCTTTATATTGTGTCAAGTTGTCAGTATTCCAAGTATTTATAAGGTTATTCTCTGTTATAATATCCACTGAAATATCTGTTAATACTTCAGCTTTATTTTTATATTCTTGTATTTGTTCGCCTGTTAAACCCTGTTCTGTTATAAATTCTTTTTGAATTGTTACATTGTCAGTTAATCCAACATATCTGGCGTAAGAATAGCCTTGAGTATCTACAACGAATTTTAATTCATTATTATAATATATTGCTATGCCTGATAAGTTGAATATAACCGTTTTTTGTTCTTCTTTGGTCATGTTGTGATAGTCTATCATACTATTAATTCGTTTATCATCCGTAAAACATCCGCCGCTATTTTGTAAAAATTCAAAGTCATTCAATAACATATTTGAAAAATAGTTTAATGCTTGTTGACTTGTAAAATGTATTTCCCTAGTGACTTTTAAATTATTTAAGTAGTAATCACCTTTTAAAACTTCTTCTTGATATTGTTCTAGCGTATTATTTTTATTTAAATTCGCCATTTTAACATTAATAACAAAATATTGCTTTTTTTCTTCCAGTTCATTAACTGTTATGCTATTATTAATTATTTCAATTTCTTTCTTTTCTTGTTCCGCTCTTATTTTATACTGCTTATTGTCTTCTTCTTGTTGTTTTTGTCTTTCTTGATATTCTAATTCCCTTCTTTTTTCCTCTTCTTGTGCTTGTGCTTGTAGTTTGTTTCTGAAGTCTGTTATATCATTTTTTATTGATTCGGTTTGTTCGGTTTGATTATATTTATAATCAATTGTAACATGTTTATAAAAATGCTTATGGAAATAATCCGTCATTGTGTCCGAGTCATCAAAATTATAACTACTTAATAAATCATTACAATATTGAATTATTGCATTTAGTTCTTTGTTGTTTTCTTCTTCGTAATCTCTATATTCAATCGGTCTTAATTCTGGTGAATATTCAAGTTTAGAATTATTATATGGACTTTCTTTAATTGATACATCAATTTTATTATAATCTGAAGTAATAGAAAATTTAATTTCTTGAAATCTTTCTTTTAAATGTTTTCTAATAATTACAGCCGTTTCTTTTGTAGAAATTCCAGTGTAATTACTTCCAACATATTTATAATTATATTTTGTTGTGTCTTCCGTTCCTTCTGTAAATCGTACTCTATCCCATAGAGATAAATTTATTTTTTCTTTCTTTACTACTGGAATTATTGATTCTGTTATTGATTCCGCTTCAATTTTTGAAAACTTTTTCGCCTCTGTTAATGTTCTTTCGTTCTGTTTTGCATACCAACATTTTTTAAAATTATGCCACCTATAACCAACATTTTTTAAACTATCAATAATATTTTGTATCGGTTTACTATCAAAATATAATTCTATTCCTTTCAATTCATCATTTAATACTATATTAGTCATTTCAAACGCCTCCGTTTATTTTAAAACATTTCTAATTATTGCAGCCCTTTGCCAAGTTAGTTTATTTTTCATCCATAAATAGAATGTTATGTAGTCTATTCCTATTTTTTCAGCAACTTGAAACCATGTTAAATTTTTTAGCTTTATTTCTTTTTCAATTTCATTATTTGGATACATTTTATTACCTCCTAAAATCCATATCAAAGTTATATTTTATTAAAAATTGGATATTTTTGTTCAATTACATTGCTGAGTATTTTTGAATATTTCGCATTGTGGAAAATTGCTGTGCATACTGTTATAAACCTTGCTTGATTTTCTGAAAATGCATTACCATTGTTTAATTTGTTATCAAATAAACTTGATAACCACACTTTATTTGAATCAATTCTTGTATATTTCTCTTTTTTAGGTAGTAATAAATGCCAGTTATTTTTGATTACGTCCGAATAAACCATTTTTTCCCCACTCTCCTTATCTGTTATTTGTTATACTGCTAATAATTCATTTAATATTTTTAGATCTGAATTATCCCAATTTAGCTCGATATGGTTTAATATATATGGTTTGTATGTTTCAATATTATTCTTAATTGTATCAAGATAACCGCTATTATTTTGTCGTGGGATAATTCTATTTTCATTTATAAAAAACATATCAAATAAGTTGTAAATAACCGCTATACCATCATTATTATATTTTGTTTGTATTTCTTTTTTAATAGATTCTATTTTATCCCTATATGTTTTTATTTCTTCTTGTTTTTTGGTTTCTTCTTGTTGCTTTATGCCTCTGTTATAGTAAATCTCAATTGTAGTTGTGTTCATGTTAATAAAAAATTTATCAAGAAATAATTTTTTCCAATATATGTCGCAAGTTTCGTTATGCAAATAAAATAATATTTTTTCAACATAATTTACTATAGATACATATTCCTTTTTATCATACGCCATATGTATATTATTAGCCTCATATATAATACTATTATTGTCTGTATTTACTATTTTAATATCTGTTATAATGTCATATGTTTCATTTAATGTACTGTTATATTCTGCAACTTTTGCAATAATTCTATAATTATATTCCTCATATATCCCTATAAATTTATTATCATGCAATGTTTTAGTAATCATATTGATAAAATCTCCTTTTCATCAAATTTGTTATACTGCAAAGAATAAATACGACCTGTTATACTATATTATATGTTTTATATTTTGCTTTTATAACTGCCAGAAATTTCTATTTGTTAAATATAAACATATAATATTAATTAATATTGATTCTATAAAAATATATGCTATAATATTCTTGAATACTTTTAAAAGCTTTTTGCTTTTTGGCTTGTTATAATTTACAGGATTATAGCAAGTTTTTTCTATTAATGCATATATAGTCATTAGTTTTTTATTCTCCTTTCGTTGGTATCTTTTTACGGCTTGTGTGGTTTATTCCTTGCAATTTTTACGTTCTATGGATTGCATAATTTTATATTTTGCTTTATGCAATCTAACAACATAAAAATGTAATTTTATACACATTCGCCAGACTCAAGTATATCAAATCCAGTTTCTACCATAAAATTGCTTCTGCTCTTTAAAATTATTTATTTATTAAAAAAATTGCAGTATCCTTTACTTCAAATTCATAATTAAAAATTACATTATTCTTATAATTAATAACAAAAGTAGCCATTTTACCATAATAACTTTTTATGGAACTAGCTGGAATTTTATAGCCCTTATTAATTGCAAATTGTATCATATTGTCATTAATGCAATTTATGTGTAATTTTTTTGACACCATTAATTCAGTCATTTTTCATTCCTCCAATTATTTAATATAAAATGTCAATTTGATTATGTATTACTTAACCTTATAACTAATTATAACATAGCTATTTTAATATTGCAATACTAATTTTATATTTTATATCTATAATATTAATATGCAATTGATTGATATATTATTCATATTAATTCATTTAATACAATGGTATTTGGAGGCTGTGAGAGGCTTATGGTTAGACTTTTATTGTGTTTATAGTTAAGTATGTATCTATTGCATATTTATTGATTTATAATAGTGTTTTTAAGGGATAAATTTTACCAGTTATTAATTGTTAACTTTATATTAACTATATATTGATTATATGAGATTCTTAATATTATAGTCGTTGTATATTAAAGGAATGGAATATTCCAGAATGTGAATGTATTCTAATTATTTAGTTATGATAATATAACTATTATATTTATATAAGTATTAGAAAACAGTTGGCAAAAATGATAGTTTAGGCAATAAAGTTATTCGCTGAAGAGTCTTTGAAAGTGTAAAGCTTAATAGCTTGACATATAAATTGGCGATTAATTCAGCACGAACATGTGTTTCATATTAATTATATTAATATCGTTATTAATTTTATTAATTTTTAGTTTATATTTATTGATTTATTTAAGTTGTATATTAATATTGTTAATGTTTGTATTGATTATATTAATAATGGTTATGTTTTCATAACTATATTTTAGGAAGTGTTCATCAAAATTTCCCTTGTTATGCCGAATTTATCGTTTATCGATATATTACATTATCTTAATATGTTTATGATAATAGCAGATTGAGCATACAAACAATTGCCAATAATTCCCATGTATAAATATTCAGCAAATTGCATATACTAATATATTAATAATATCTAAGTTGTTTCAATTCCTCACACAATTCATTCTATTAATACCAATGTTTGCTACAAGTGTATTTGTAGACAACTTTTAAAAGCCTTGATGCTGTAAGGTGGGCGGGTAGTTTACATCAAAAACACTTTTATTTCCAGCAGATTCCAGCCAAGCACATCTCCCCACACACTCAACTCAAATTTCCAATTATATTCCTCCAAAATAATTTTCAAATTATCCTAAAAATAAATTTACCAATTTAAATTTTCAACTAATTCAATTTATACCCTAAAATCCACCTTTTTTACTCGTAACCTCTATCGATAAAACTCACTCATACCAATACTTACAGCCATTTCAAAATACACTAAAAACGCCTATTTTATATTTAATCCACCTAAAACCCTACTCCCACACTACCTGAACGATATCACCACATTTTTCATATATTTATCTATTATTGGTGAATTAATTTTAGCTAAAAATCACCTTCAACCGCTACAGTATCTAAGCTTATATACTTATTTAATAAATTTTTGACGATAGGCAAAAAAATGCCCACACTATAATCTATTTCTAAATTATAATATGGGCTTGGATTTGGATTGGGAGGTTTATTATTTTGTGGAGAATTAAATTAGCAAATATTTAATAATAAAAAATAACCTACAAATTTCCAATAAGTAGGCTAAGATTTGCAACAGTTTTTGGTGATTTAATTTTATATTTTATGTCTAAAATACTATTCTTCTCTATATAATTTTTCTTTTAAGGGGTACATACCTCAAACCCTTGGTATCACTAGGTTTGATTTTCGATTTAGAACATCCGATGTGCTAAACTTTATTTTTAGCCATTTATAACTATAGTTTTTACTGTTCGTTATCTAACCAATTTAGTAATAAATCTCTCATCCTTTTGCTAGGTATATAGATATTAATTTTCTCATTATTTCTAATTGCAGATCTCCAAATCCATTGCAGCATTTCACTAAGTGCAAAATTTTCTTCCTCTACTGATACTCCCTTATCTATAAAGAATTGTTTTATAATTGGATTTAAAAATATGTTAGTGCAATATGCTAATTTACATTTGCTACTATACTCATTAGTTGCTCTGGCATTAACAGCCACAAATCCCTTAGTATATCCTCTACCAGATAATTTCTTCTTAGATGATTTAAATGAAGTCCACATATTTTCATTAGATTTACCTTTAACCTTATTTTTAAAATAATTAATTATATTATTTTTTAGTGTTATTATTAATTCTGAATTAGCTGGCTTTTCAAACCAAGTGGAACTTAGACAAAAATAATTATCTCCTATTTTATTTATCGGATCATCCAATAATACATTAATATTATTTTTTATATTAGTCTTATCATATGGGTCTCTATCTTCCCAATTAACTAAAATATATTTGTCTTTAGTAGTACAGGTAACATCCTTTTGAACACAGTAATATTCATATTCAACATTATGCAAATCATAATAATACTTTTGAATTTGTGCAGAGAACATATATGTCAATACGTAAGCTTCTTTAAAACTATTAAATACACTAACTGGAAAGTTCCACATAAGCAATGTATTATTAATAATCATTAGTGTTTTATTTAATGCCATAGTTTTAATATCATTATATTTACCATCATAATTCATATGTTTTGGATTCCAAATTAAAAATCCATTTTCTACAGTAGCTAATTTTAAACTTAATATACTTGGTAAATCATCTTTTCTTAGTGGTAGCTGCTCTATCACATCAACTACTTCATCAAGTATTAATATGTAATCATTACTTCTTAAAAGCTCCAAAGTCACTTCGTTAGCCATTCTAAATAAAGCATGTGTACTGGCTATGTTTTTACCATCTTTTAATAAATTATGCAGACTATCTAATTTTCCTGATCCAATATCGTATGGTTCAGTGAATCTTCTGTTATTACAATTTTGTTTAATTCTTTGTACCTCTGATAAGAACGGTGTAATATAAATATAATTACTTACTACATCTTGTTTTATCATCTGAATAGCCATAGATGTTTTACCTGCCCCCATAATTGCATCTACTATTTTTATTTTAGGCATATACTTTCCTTTCGTATTATTTTATATTTTAGTTTATTATGCTTTTAGTTATTACCCAATATCTTTTACCTCTATATTTACCAGCAGTTTCTTGTATTGATTTAATATTATAATATATTTTATTATTCTTAAAATAACTATTTATTACATTAATTCCAAACTTGCCATTTCTATGATTATCTACTTTTATTGGGAGATTATTTAATAATTTTTTTAATTCTTTCTGTTCATTTTTAAATAGTTTTTTATTTAAAAACGTTACAACACCTTTATTAATCATATGTCTAGCTTTCTCAGCATTAATTAATTTTTTGTAATCATGTAGGCTTTTCTTTTGTTCATTTTTATTATGTAAGTCTTGGTGGCAGTCTTCACATAATGTAGTTGCATCTACCTCTAAAATATGCTTCCCCATTATTAATGCTTTTATATTTTTCATTTCTTCAATAGTATAATCTTTAGTATCTTTGCATTCTAAGTTTAACGCTTTTAATGATTCTGTTAAAATTTCTATGAACTGTTGCTCATGATGAACCTCCAAGCTATCATCTGAGTCGCAAATTTCGCACATAGGCTTTTTAACCTTAGGTGTCCATAGGTTGTTTAATATAGTTCTCATATATGATCTTAAATCCAATATTATATTCCTTTCCACGTAAGTATTATCTATCACTCTAAATCATACAGGATTAATATTTATTTGTCAACATATTTTATATTTTAGTTAATTAAAACGCTACGTTTCTATGCAAAACCCACAGAAACTTGACTAAACCTTGGATAAATCTCGAATAATCATCAATTACTTCCCGATTTTATCCAATATATTTATAAAAACCCCAATATCGCATTTTTTTATAGCTGCAAGCAAATCTTCTTTGCTATAATTATCTAATAAGCTTAAATCTACATCTTCATCCATAATGTAACTCAATTGACTAGTATAACTTTTATCACCCTCTGCGTATGTTTTTATTGTTAAGCTTGGATCGCTGTGATGTCCTTGTTTTTGTGTTTTCTTAACATCTTTACTTATTTTCCAAGCCATATTACACGAGCTTTTTTTAAGAGAATGTATTCCTATTTTTCTTTCTTCTCTATCAATATTGTATTGTTCACAAAACTTATCTAGTATTCCATATAGGTAAGTATCACTTACATCAAATATACGTTTTTTATTATCATCATCTTTTTTTAGTTGTAATAATTTTTCATAAAATTGATCGCTTATAGCTGTAGGATCTTTTTTTTCACCTTTATCTACTACTCTTATAATCCAAACCATTTTTCCAGTTTCAATATCTTCTTCTCTTTTGATATCTTTCCATAACATATCTAATACTGCGGATTTTCTAATTCCAGTAACATAGCAAGCTTGGAAATACAATGACGCAATTAATCCCTTGCCCCTGTAGGTATAAGTTTCCGAAAAACTATATAAATCTTTTCTTTCTTGATTTGAAAATGGAGAATAGCTTTCTGGGTTATCTTTAAGAGATTTCATGTAGAAAATATTTGGATCTATTTCATTATTTTTTGTACGTAGATATTTGAATAGTGATCTTAATCCTCCTATTTTAGAGTTAATTGTACCATTAGAATTTTTTACTTTCCCAATCTTTTTACTTTCTTTTGTTGATAAGTATGTAACAAATAGCTCTACGTCATCACTGCTTAATTTTTTTAAATCATCCCATGTTAATATGCTTAAATCTTTTCCTGTGGTGTATTCAAAGAATTCTTTAATGTAGCCTTTGTAGCTTGATTTTGTACAATCACTTTCTTGTTTATCTAAAAACATATTAATGTAGCTATATACAGAATTATTTTTGAATCCTATAACCATTGCTCTTGACACTTTCATTTCTTCTAACTGTGTCATAATTATTTCCTCCAATATATTTTATTTGGTAAACTTTTATATGTAATCTTATTCACAAATTAATTGTAGCAAACTTCCAAATAATAGTCAATACATAAATGTGAAATATTTATAGAAAAGGGAATGCCTCGCAGCACTCCTCTTACTTTTTCTCTGATTCATCCTTCATTAATTTATAGTAATCATTAATTACCTTATCTAACATGTCGTTTATCTTCTTTGTTCTATATGCATCTAAGCCCTCAACTTCTATTAATTTGTATAGTTCAGTCCTTAATTCGTCTATTTTCTTAATTATTTCTTCGATTTTGTTCACCTTTTGTCACCTCCAGAGTTATTTTGTCCAATAATTAAAATTCAATAAAGTAAAATATAAAATAGTTATTGACATTTAATAGTATATTGTATATAATTGACTTTGAAGAGAGGTTATGCCTATGACTGATTCAGAAAAAACAGTTAGAAATATTGGTGCAACTAATGTGTGGAGCAAATTCAAGGATGAAATAGACTCAGAAGTTAAGCTAATTAGTAATAGTAGTGAATGTAGAACGTTAAGTAAGGAAGAAGCAGAAGAAATTTTAAAGAAGTATAGAAGTGAAATATAAAACTAGGAGAAGGATTATGGAAAACGAAAGTTGCAGGAATTGTGAAAATTATAATGGGTACTACTGTACTCTTTTAATAGAGTTAGATCCGTTAGAAGAAGCAGATGGATATTGTTTTAACTATAAATATAAAAGAGAGGTAAATCTTACATATGATGAAAGCGAGGAATAATATTAATGCTTGTTTGTAAAGTTGGAGATAAAGAAGTTAATACTATTGATTTTAATGGTAGTGATTTACGTTCGTGGTCAAATAAGAAAATTTTAAAATGTCCTATTTGCGACAATAAACTAATATATAAAAATGGATTAGTAAAAATACCTCATTTTGCTCATGTAAGTAATGATGATTGTCATGATATTTATTATGAGAATGAAACCAAAGAGCATATGATGGGTAAGATGATTTTATATAAGTGGCTAAAAGAATTTCCTGATATTAAAGTTTGCAAATTAGAGGGATGGATTCCTGAAACTAAACAGAGACCAGATATATATTTAGAATTACAAGATGGTACAAAAATAGTGATTGAATTTCAGTGTACCCCAATAACATTAGAGCAATATTTAAATAGGCATGACTTATATAGATTAATTGGCATTAATGATTTTTGGATATTAGGAACCGATAAGTATAAGTTGTTTAAATCTCAAAAAGGTAGACTAAGGGTATTACAAGAAGAATTGTTAAAAGAAAATAACTATGCTCTACATTTAGATTCATATAATGAGAAAATTTATAAATATTTTAATCTAAAAGAATTTAGAAATATTAACAAAAATATAAAAGATGTATTGTTTGATTATGATAATGTTTTTAATTTTAATATTGGTGATAATGTAGACATTTATGATCCATTTGAATACATGAAAGAAAAGTGTAAACAAGGTTATTTTCAAAGTAATAAAGATATGAATTTCCCGTTGTATAGAGTTTTAGAAAATACAACGGAAGATAAATATGTAATTATAGGTGATTTCAAATACGAAAACCAAGCAAAGAATTATATTAATATGTATATAAAAGAACTTAGAAATAATTTTAAAATTATTAAAATAGAAAAAGGAGATAGCTATGGGATCAGTAAAAATTGATATTTATAAAGATGATAAAAAGTATTATGATACTTCGTATTCAAGTGAAGAGGATATATATGACATTTTGTGGTTATTGGATATTATTCTTCAAGATGCACAAAAAGGAAATAAAGAAGCTTTAATTACTTTAAGAGATTTAAACAATTTAGATACAAAATATAATCCAGTATTTGATGAATATTGCTATATTCAAATGGGGTTTAGACCTATGAAACTTGAAGACCAAGGAAAAGAAATAATAGAAGTTGTAGCTAAAAGACTAAATATGACAAAAGAAGAGTGTGAACGTAAGATGTTAGTTGCGGTATTACATATCAAGAAAACAAATTTAAACAATTGGTATGACTACATTAATAAAAATTATAAAAGTCATATAATTGCTGCGAGAAAAAAGAATTTTGTTGATTATCTTATATCTTTACCCAAAATAACTTTAGCCAGTCATGATGGGAGCAATATTACGTCTGAGAGCTTGTGGCAGGTCGACTACTGCAAGAAATATGTAGTGGCTAAACATATTTACAAAGGAGATACTTATCCTGAAGATTTTCAAGAGTTAATTGAATTGCAAGGGAAAAATGAAATACTGGTTAAAGCTCTAAGTAAGAATAAAGATAAGACAAAAAACGAGAAAACAGAGTTAAGTAAAAGAATTAAGTTACAAAAGACATTGCAAGAAGATATTAATATTTTAAAAGATCATTATAGAATACCTAGAAATCATTATTATACCGAAAGTCAAGATGTTAGTTATAAAGAATTAATGTATTATAAGAAAAAATTGCCGCCACACGAAGAATATATTGAGCGAGAGTATGACAGTACAGAAGTATTAGATGAATGGCAAATAGAAAAAATAAAAGATATAGCTAATAAAATTTTAACCAAAAGGCAGTTGGTTGTATTTAGTCTTTATTATGAGTCTAGATTAACTCAACGAGAGATAGCGAACATTCTCACCGAAGACCAAGGTAATATTGCTCATGACTTAAAAAGAATTATAAAAAAAATTAAAGAAAATATATAAAATGTTACATATTTTTGTAAGAGTGTATCCCTATATATGTAGGGGTAATTAATAATTGGAGGATATTAATGTATTTAATATTATATAACAATACAAATATGAAATTAGAGTTATTCCCAACATTTAATGAAAGAGTTGAATATATAAATGAAAACTTATTCAACAATAAGGAACACGAAACATATTATAATATTTGCTCTAGAAACTTTAGTAATAAAGATCAGATAAAAAATATAGAAAACAGATGGCTAGGTATTAAAGTTGTAAACAAACCTAATAAGGATGAAAAGTTAAAAGCCACTCTGAATTATATAGCTGGATATCTCTTAGGAGCAAAAGAGTATTCGATAAATAGCAAAATTAGAAGATATCTTGAATTGTCAAGATTGTCTGAACCAACTAAAAATGAGTTGGTGGAATTAAATAGTTTAAAAAACAATGTACTGTATTGTAAGAATTATAAAGCTAGAGATAACAGAAAAGATTTGATAATTATGATTAACTCTCATATGGAAGAACTCTTAAAGTACAATTTGGATAAGCTAGAACAGATAGAAAACAGAGAGTACACAGAACAGTTTATGCATGACTACACTATTGACAGATTAAATGTTTGCAATGACATAAAAGATAAAATATTAAGCATCGTGGATATCTTGCAAACTAACATAATTAAAAAAGAAACCCTATTCAGAGAAATACAAACTGAATATAAAAACATTCAGAACTCTGAGGATACAATAAAATATATTTCTAACATAATAAAAGATATAAAAAAAATATATTCAGACAATGTTTACTTAGAAAAGCAGATTGAATATCTAAATGATGAGTATTTAATGGCAACAGAATTCATTTATAATAACAATTAAAAACATAAAAGCTAACCCATTCTTACAGCCTTTTTAAGCGACTAAAATGCTTAAACGTAAAAGTATTCACGAAAAATTTTTTCATTTAACTATGGAGCTGTCAGAAAAACTCCATTTTTGAAAGTGGCTTGGCTGTAGGGTTTCAAAATGGCAAAATAACGTTATTTTTAACGACGAGGTTCTGATATTATGGCAAAAGAAAAAGAAGAGTTTTTTACTCCTGAACGTTGCTTAAATTGTTTAGGAAAATGTAAAAAAGAAATGAATGTAATTTTTAAAGATGGATTTGAAAATGGTAGAAATAAAATACTGTGTGGCAAACAAGTAAAAACTAAAAAGGGGAATAAACTTGAAGCAAATTAGTAAAGAGCTATTTCTAAAAGCGATTAAGGTTGGCAGAAGAGATTTAGTAGCTAAGACGAAGAATAAACATTATGGAATTGACAAAATTGAGTATGAAATAAGAAGGTTTATTAAGTAAAATATAAAATAATGAATAAAAGGGATTAAAGGAGAGAAAATTATGGAGATGAGTATTACTAGAGGTTTATCTGAACTGAAACTACTTAAAGACAGAATAGAGCGAAAAATACAATCATCAAAGTATATCGTAGGCAATAAGAAAAGCAATAAGAAGATAGATGGGATTTATAGCAAGGAAGATTTGATTACTACAATAAAAGCTGACTATCAAAGTGTGCTAGATTTAATTAACAGAAGGAAAATAATTAAGTCCGAAATAGTTAAATCAAACGCTAATACTATAGTTAAAATTTCTGGAAAAGAAATGACTGTTGCTGAAGCTATTGAAAGAAAAGAATCAATTCAATTTGAAAAGACTCTACTTAACACTATGGAGCAACACTATAGATTGGCAATTGCAAAAGTTGCATCTGAAAATGAAAAAGTACAAATAAATTTAGACAATCTGCTTAATACCACATTTGGTAAAGAGAATAAAAATAAGACGGCAGATAATGAGATTAAAATGATTTCAGAACCTTATCTTGAGCAGAATGAGTGGGAAGTAATTAATCCACTGAAGTTGCAAGATGAAATAGAGAAATTAAAGACTGACATAGAAGACTTTTTGAACGAAGTGGACTTCATCCTATCGGAGTCAAACACGATTACTAAGATTCAGATACCTGAATAAACAGTTTAATATTTTGTAGTTATCCGAAAACTATAGACTTAAATCACCCAATTCTTCAGGGTATATTGAAGAAACAAGAAGAAAAATTAAGTTCTATATTCAAATGGTGAATATTGATTTTATTATCTAATACTTACGTATACACGTAATAATGCGTAAAAGCTCAAAGATTAAATTTCAATATTTAAAGTTTAGAATTTAAAGCTCTTTTTGATTAAAGTTATAAATCATAAGTCTAAAAGTTCGATGAAATCCAAGATAAAAGGTTTAAGTGTTGATTTAATTGACTTATAGTAATCCTCTTGGCTGGATAGTTACAAGTAAATTTTATAGATTAGTAAAAATATAAAAGGAATTAAAGGAGATTAATATTATGGCAAAGGCAAAGATAAAAACATCAGACTCAATATCTGTAGAGGGATACTTCGATAATGATAACTTGGCAATAGAAGTGGATGATATAGGTGTTAAAAATTTAAAAGATTTATTTATAAAATATAATGGTGAATACGTTACCATAACTATAAAGAAAAAAGATGAAATTATGAAATAAGAGGCGGATTATGCCATTTGACTTACTTTATGGTAAGAATGAGAAAACTGGAGACCCCTTACCTTATAAGTAGGGAACGTTAAATTAAGCAAGGTAGAAAACAAAACTACCTTGCTTTTCTATTATAAAAATTTAAGAATAAAGGAGTGTATTCGTATAGAATCACTAATTGAAACTTGCTATAAAAAAATTAATCATGAAATTGATGATTCTTGGGATGATTTAGCTAAGAAGTATGGATTTAAGAATAATGAAGCCATTCGTTGTTGGTTTAAAAAATATAGAAATGCTACTGGAGAGATAGGTACAAAAAATAAGACAAGAATATTACATATTTCGGACATGCATTATCCATATAATGTACCAAAAGAAGTATTTAAAGATTATATTGGAAAAGTTGATATTCTTGTAATCAATGGAGATGAACAAGATTGCCAGAGCATTAGTAAATTTAGAAAAAAATATAGAATACCTTTTGTCGATGAGATGATTGGTACTCGTCAAATGATAATTGATATTATTGGATATATAAAACCCAAGAAAGTTATATTAAATTATGGAAATCATAATCAAAGATTGATATCTTATTTTAGTGATAAGGTTCATGAAGATTTATTAACATTAATGCCAGAAACAAATCTAGATTTTATAGTAGACTTGGGATTTTGGAAGCATGATCATCAAAATAAAAGTAAAACATTTTTTGAACCACTAACTAAGGTATTTGATGGTATTCTTGATATTTCTTATTCAAAGAGTTGGTGGAGAAAAGTTGGCAAAAGCATATTTTGTCATCCAAGAGCTTATAAGAGTGGTATTTTAGGCACTGTTGAAAAATCATATCTTTATTTTCTTCAATTGGGAGAAGATTTTGACACTATAGTTATGGCGCATACTCACCAGCAAGGATTTTGTAGATATGGTAAAACATATTTATATGAGAGTGGTGCATTATGTCACGAACAAAGTTATTCTACTGATGGCGGAATGATGAAGCCACAGAGTAAGGGTTTCGTTTATATAGTTCAAGATATATACGGTAATTTAATTTACGATGAAAGTAAAATAATTTGTTTATAATCTAAAATATAAAAGAATAAAAGGAGAACAATGATGGAATTAATCGAAAAAATAATTGTTGATGGTAACAAAATAGAGAAAAGATATTATATTAATGGAGTTTTAGTTCCAATAGAAGATTATGGTGATGCTTTGGAAGCTTGTGAAAATGAAGTAGATGAAAATTGTGGTTGTGAAAATGAGTATTCCGATTATGTTGATGAGTTGATGGATGATTGTATCGAAGACTGTATTGAAATAATGTCAAATCCAGAAGGTATTTGTGAAGATTGCTTGAAGCGTGTTTTGCATAGTTTGTATATGGAAGGCTATAGAGAAGGTTCTATAGATGCTAGGTTGGGATTAATTGGTCAACTCAGTGATGAAATAGAAGAATTTGAAGAAGATTAATAATTGAATTTTGGGTGTATAGTGCTTGTCTGTAGGTTCAGACAGGTATTTTTATGTCCAAAATTATATAAAATGTGAATTTTAAGGAATAAAAAGGAGTGGTTTAATTTGGCAAGTACAAAGAATAAAAAAGCAAGTACAGAAATATTAAGAAATTCTTGTACTTGTTGTGGAGCAAACAACTCAAAAGATTTTTATAAAAGTTTTAATCCAATTCAAAAACAAACTCAGCAATTATCAGTTTGTAAGTCATGTGTTGAGATTGAATTCCAAAAATATTTGGGTAAATATCAAGATGGTAAACTTGCTATGTATTATTTATGTAGAAAATTTGATATCTTTTTTTGTGTAAATGCATATGAAGGGGCGGTAAATAACTCAGCAACTACTGGATGGACAATTATTCAATCATACTTTAAACAAATTAATTCTTTTAGAAATGAAGATTATGTAAGTAAGAACGGATATTTAATTACTTTTGATGAAAGTTTTGATTTTCTTGACAGAGTTTTATTGGAAAATTCAAATGATAATGAAATTAAAAGCACTAAAAAAGAAAAAACTCCAATTAATTTTTCAGATTCAGATAAACAAAATCAAAATGATGTAATTAGATTATTAAAATATGATCCATTTATTGATGAAAGCTATGAGATAAAAGGATTCTTATATAATAAGCTGATCGATTTTCTTGATGAAAACACACTGAATGATAGTTTTAAACTTCCTATAGTAATTGAAATAGTCAAAGGATTTGGTCAAGCTGAAAAAATAAACAAAGCCTTGTCACAGATAGATATAACTAATGATATGACAAAAATAAAAGATATAAAAATTTTATCTGATACAAGAAATGATATTTTAAGAGTTACTTTAACAATGGCTAAAGATAATGGAATATCAGAAAATTATAGTAACAATAAATCAAAAGGTGCTGGAACATTGTCTGGTATCATTAAAGACTTACAAGAAAAGGGAATACGTGATGCAGAAGTGAATTTATATGATATAGAAACTTGTTCGGGCATGAAACAGGTTGCTGATATTAGTAATAAAAGTATTATTCAACAATTAATGCTCAATGAAAATGACTATGTAGATATGATAAAAGATCAAAAACAGTTAATTCAAGATTTAGATGATAAATCAATTAAATTAGAAGAAGATAACAGATTATTAAAATTAAAACTAAAGGGTTTAGAATCATACTTAAAAGATAATAAAATTCTAAGGGACGAGGTATAGTCTATGGAATTTTATTTAAAGCAATCAGATGTCGAAATATCGCAAAGGAGATTAGAAGGATATTTGAAACTTGCTGAATTAGTTCAGTGGGGAAGAATGCATCCTACTAGATTCTGTGAAAAAGTATTTGGCATTGAATTTTTAGATAACCAAAAATATGCTTTCATGATGTCTTGGACTACACCTTTTAATGTATGGTGTCAAAGTAGAAATAGTGGAAAATCTACACTACTTGCCCCATTTACGATGGCTAAGACATTATTAATACCAAATTTTGAAGCATATATAATAAGTGGCACTGGAAGCCAAGCACAAGAAACTTTTCTAAAGATTGAAAAAATTGCAAAAAAAGAAATTGCATCTTTTGCTGGATTGACAGACGTATTCTTTAACGAAACCGTAAAAAGTTCAGCTAATAGAGATGGATTTACACACAACCCAGCGTCATTTAAATACCACCTATATAATAATAGCGTAGCATACTCACTGAATGGTAACATAGATGGAATAAGAGGTAAAAGAGCAAACTTAATCGCTTTTGATGAGGCTGGATTTATACCTCATGATTTATTTGTTGCTGCTATGCCATTTATTACACAAGATAGTAATTTTAAATTAGGTGGAAAAGTAGATATAACAACATTACCAAAAGAGTTTCCAAATCAAGTTATTATGGCAAGTTCAGCATCAAGTACGGATACATATTTTTGGGAGAGATATAAAGAATACTCAAAAAAAATGTTTTTAGGTGATAAGAAATATTTTTGTATAGATGTAAATGCGGAAATTGTTCTAAATCCTACATTTAATGGTAGAGCTTACCCTCCGCTTGTTAGAAAAGAAGTAATTGACAATGCGATGAAAGATAATAAAGAAAAAGGACTCAGAGAACATTATAATATATTCTCTACAGAAGGTGGAGAAAATCAAGCAATTAAACGTGCGATAATAATAAGGAATAGTGAAATCAGAGTACCTTTGCTTGCTAACGATGGTGGTAAAAAGTTTGCAATAGCATATGATCCTGCTAGAAGCTTTGACAACGCAATAAGTATGGTGGGCGAAATATATTTAGATGAAAACATAGGATACAAGATGAGAATCTGTAGTGGAGTTAGTTTTGTTGATATAGCTAAAAAGAAAAAAACACCAATGAGAACACCCGAACAGGTCGAATTTGTAAAACAATCACTTCTTGATTATAACGGTAATAATGCTGCTGATTATGAAAATATAGAAGCACTTTTGATAGACGCTGGAGCTGGCGGAGGCGGTCATATTATTGCTGATTATTTTATGGAGGAATGGATAGACACAAAAGGACTTAAGCACAAGGGTTTAATTGATAAAATAGAATGTGTTGATTATGTCTCTAAGTTTCCAAATGCAGTAGATAAATTAAAATTAATGAATCCAAAAAAATATAAAGTTGAGATGTATGATGCTTTGGTTGAAATGCTTGGGCTTGACTTAATTTCATTTACGGATGAATACGATATGAAGGGTTATTTGAATATATTTGAAAACTCAGAAGTTGAATATAGTGATGAAAAAAATAATAAGAAAAAAGAAATTCAAGTAAATACAAAAACACATAAACTATCATTTGATGAAGAATTAGCCTTAAAAAATATCGATTTATCAAAAGAAGAATTAGTTAATATTTTTAGATATGATGGTAAAAGCGGTGGAAGACAATATGATTTAGCTCCTGATAAAAAAACTAAAATGCATGACGATAGAGCCTATTGTTTAGCTATGCTCGCTTGGTATCTACAACAATTAAGAAGAAAAAATATAACTCATAAAAAAAATGATGCCAATATAGACATCTCAAAACTATTTAATTTCCGTCAACCTCAAATACGCAAGCGCTAATAATGTAAAATATAAAATAAAGGTGGTGAAACATTGAGTGAAGTAAAAGAAACAACAAAGATATTAACTCAAGCAGAAAAAGATAATGTGCAGTTTCAAAAATTATTGCAATTCGCAAATTTAGCTAAATATTTAAAGAAAGATTTAAATAGTACTCAACAAGTTCAATATACTTTTCATAAAAATTTCAATAAAGATGAAGTTATGAAGTGGCAAGCGAATCCTCAAAAATATGAAAAACAACTTCGCAATCTTTCAAGATTTTTATATGATACATCAAGTCATTATAAACGCTTGGTTCAATATTTTGCGACAATGTTAACTTTTGATTATTATATAGAGCCTTACGGAATGACTGACTTTGAACCTACTAAAGAATCAATTTTAAAAGTTCAAAAGAAATATATAAGCATAGTAAATTTATTAGAAGTAATGAATTTAAAGCATGAGTTTTTAAAGGTGTGTGAAAGAGCATGGATAGACGATGTTTGCTATTTTTATGAGTATAATATGTCAGATTCATATTTTTTAATGAATTTAAATCCAGACTATTGTCAAATTAGCGGAATAGAGGATGGGTCATTGACATTTAGCTATGACTTTTCATTTTTCACTACATATCCTAAAGAATTGGATAAATATGCAGAAGAATTTAAAACAAAATATGAATTATATAAAAGTGATAATAAAAAATATAAATGGCAGGAAATAGACCCTTCTAAAAGTTTATGTATTAAAGTTGCCGAAAATGTTGATTATCCGATTCCTCCATTTGCAGGATTAGCTGAAGAAGTATGGGCGTTAGAGGATTATAAATCTTTAAAATTATCAAAAACTGAAATGGAAAATTATTTATTATTAATAGCAAAGATTCCATATTTAAAGGAGTCAGGAGTTGCTAATAATTTTGCTTTAGAAATAAATAAAGCAATAGAATATTTTGATCTTATGATGGGTAGTCTTCCCGACCAGTGTGGTGGATTACTTTCGCCCTTTGAGAGCGTAGAGGCAGTTAAGGTTGATAAAAACGATAAAGATAATGATAAAGTTAGCGAAGCTCAAAAATCATTATATGATGCAGCAGGGGTATCCTCATCATTATTTAATAGTGACGGGTCAGCTGCCACTGTATCTAAAAGTATTTTGGTTGATGAAAATGTTGTGTTTAAGGTGTTGCGTCAACTAGAACGCTGGATTAATAAGAGACTTAAAGATGAAAACAAAGTTATTAAATTTAAAGTGCAGTTTATCGATATTACTAGATTTAATCAAAATGATTACATTAAAAATTTAAAAGAAGCTGCTACATTGGGACTTCCAGTAAAACTAAAATATAATTCGGCAATTGGGCAATCTCCGAGTTCCGCAATACATATGGAATTTTTAGAAAATTCGGTATTGGGCATTTCAGAAAAATGGATTCCATTACAATCTAGTCATACAACTAGTGGAGATGGCGGAAGACCTACGGTTGATGAAGGTAAATTATCCGAATCTGGAGCGAAAACAAAGGAAAATGACTCAAATAACAAAGAGGCGAGAAATTAAATCAAATAACTCAAAGGAGGTGTCTTAATTGGCATCTTTTATTTATTGTATGGACGAAAAAACAAAAAACGAACTCATTTCTAAGGGTTATAAATTTATAAAACAGGAATCCATACAAAATAAATCTGCTTGGATTTTTGAATATAAACCAGAATTACAATTTGATGTAAATGATAAAACAAAATATTTTACATCTAATACTATGCGTTTTTAAGGAGGTGAAATCTTGAGTGAAATAAAACAATTAAGATGTAAAGCAATTTTTGATTCTAATATAGAAAAAATAAACCCTCTTTTTTCAAAAGTAAAAATTAGAATAGCATATACGGGAACTAATAGAAATAATTCTTATATTTCTAAAGAGTCTTTTGAAAAGGCACTTCCCACAATTTATAACTGTCCAATAATAGGTGAGTTTATAGAGACTGTTGAAGATTGGGGTTCTCATGGTGGCAAAATTGAAATCAGTGATAAAGGAATAAAGTATATTCAAACAACTAAGCCATATGGAGTTATAAATGAGACCTCAGAAATAACTTGGGAAGATGTTGTTGAAGAAGATGGAGCTATTAATACATATCTTTGCGCTACTGGATATTTGTGGACGGGCAGATATGAAGAATTAGATTCTGTGCTAAAAAACTCAAAAAGCCAATCAATGGAAATTGAAATTTCTAATGGCGATTTTAAAGATATTAATAATCAACAAGTATATGCCATAGAAGACTTTGTTTTTAGTGCTTTTTGTATATTAGGAGATAGTGTTGAGCCTTGTTTTGAAAGTTCTACAGTAACTTCTTATAATTTTAATAAAGATGATTTTAAAGCAGAATTTAATAAAATGCTCGAAGAATTAAAGCAATTTTCATTACAAAGTCAAGCGTCGTCTTCTGACGTTGATGATATAAAATTTAATAAAGAAGGAGGTAAACATATAGTGGATGAAAAATTAGAATTAATTGCCAAATATAATCTAACTGTTGAACAGTTAAATTTCAACATAGAAGAAATTGAGCTTGAAGAGTTAGAGGTAAAATTACAAGAGTTTTCAACAAATAATGATGAAGATTTAAAAGGAGATAACTCAGTTATTGAATTTTCTGCTACATATCGTCAAAAACGAGAAGCATTATCTAACGCATTAGATCCAAAAATTGAAAAAGATGCAGATGGCAATATAATATACGAAGAGTATATGTGGATTGAAGACTTCGACGATGAATTTGCTTATGTAGAAAAAAGTATTTGGACTGCCGATAATCACGAACGTAAATATGGAAGATTTTCATATACATTTGATGAGTCTGCACTAACAGCAACAATTACATCCGAATTTGAAGAAATGGTTCTTACTTGGTTAACTCTAGAAGAAAATCAGAAGCTTCAAGACGAGAGAAATACAGTTTCGGCTGAATTTGAAAAACTTAAAGTTGAATTTAATGAATATAAAAACAAATATTCAACACCTAATGAAGAAGTTGAAACTCTCAAACAATTCCAAAGTGATAAACTCGCAGAAGAGCGAAAAGAATCTGAAGACGCACTATTTGCACAGTTTGAACAGCTTAGTGGAGTTGAAGAGTTTGAAGAGTTAAAGAAAAAAGCATCTGAATTCAGCATAGAGCAACTTGAAAAAGAAGTTGCTTTTATTATGGTAAAAAACAATGCAATCTTTAAATTTTCAGTAAAACCAGCTACAAAGAATAAAGTAAAAATCGAGTTCACAAAAACAGAAGTTCAAATTGATGAACGAGATGAACTATTCAACAAATATTTAAAGAAAGAATAAGGAGGAATTTTAATTATGGCAAATTACGGAGTAATCAGAATGGATTCAGTTCCAGAGAAAATTAGAAGTGCTAAACATTTAGTTGGTAGCACAGAAACAGCTATAGAAAATGGCAATATCGTTCAGGTGGATGTATTAATAAGCACAGCAAACCGTGAGCTATTTAAGGCTATTGTACCAACAGCTATTACAAATCTAAATGTAGGTGTGGTTTGTACACCAGAAGTTATTTATGATGAAGCTTTAAAATCAACAGGAGCATTAACTAAGTTTATAAATCCTGCTGGAAAACCTATAACTGTAGCTATGCCAGAAGTTGGAAAGTTTTTATCAATTTCTGATGAGTGTATCACAGTAATTAATGATGATGACGACCTTCCTGCTGTTGGAAGTTTTGTTACAGTAACTCAAGGTTCAACAAAATGGACAGAAAAAGCTTCTCTAGGTGGTACTGAAACACTTGCAGGTAAAATAGTTGCAAGAGAGCTTTACAAGAAAGACACTTATCTCAACACAGTAGAAATAGTAGTAGGATATTAATAAACTAAAACATAAAAGGAGGATAATAATAATGAGTGAAAGAATAGAGCTAATTAAATTAGCTAAAGAAACATATAAAAATAGATTTTCGCATGACAAATTTTCTAAGAATGATGCTAATGATGTATTGAGAAACAAATTTATTGAACTCAATGGCGGTTCTAGTAAATTGGATTTCAAGGCACTTCGTAGAAATGGTGCGGAGATGTTTGAAATCATAGAAGAGATTCTTGAAAACACAGTTATCGAAGGACTTCCAGAAGATAGTTTCTTCTCTAAGTTTGTAGAGTATAAGAACGTTGCATTGGGAGATCAGAATAGTTTTTATGTACCTGATAACACAATGTTAGTAGTTTCTGAAATTGCTGATGGCACTACTTCACTAAGAAGACAGAGAATGGACGTAGGTTCTAACGTAAGCATTACTACTTCATGGAAGGGAATCAAGATTTATGAACATCTTTCAAGATTGCTTTCTGGCAGAGTAGACTTCAACGAAATGCTTACGGCACTTGAAAAGGCATTCAAATTGAAAGTTAATGACGATGTATGTAGTGCGTTTGTTGGTTCTTTCGCAAGTCTTCCATCAGGCTTTACAACATCAGGTTCTTTCGATGAAGATTCAATGATTGATATAATTGAGCATATTGAAGCTGCTACTGGTAAAACAGCTATGCTTGCAGGTACTATGAAAGCACTGAGAAAAGTTTCTACTGCAATAGTTTCCGATACTGCAAAAGAAGATGTTTACAAAATGGGATACTTTGGTTCATTCAACGGTACTCCTATGATGAGAATTAAGCAAGCTCATACAGTTGGTACATACACATTTAAATTATCTGAAAATGATATTTATATTGTAACGACTGACGAGAAACCTGTTAAGTTCGTAACAGAAGGTGAAGCAAGAGTTCTTTCTGGCGACGCTATGTCTAACGCTGATATGACACAAGATTATTTCTTCGCTAATCAGTACGGCACAGGTGTTGTAATTACTGACCTTTATGGCAAGTATGAGATATCTGCATAAATAATATAAAATATAAAACTAGGGAGAGTGAAATATCTCTCCTTATTTTTATTGAATTAAAGGAGAAATAATATGGCTAAACGTGGAAATCCAAATTTAAATAAAGTAAAAGCAACTGAAATTGTTGAAGAAATTAGCCCTATCATAAATGAAACAATTAAAGAGCAAGAAGTTAAACCAAAACAGGAAATCACGCCTATGTGGAAACCTGACTTAAATCGTATGATTTATATTAAAAATATATCTAGGGGTAAACTAATATATAAAAGTAAGCGACAAATTGGCTATACTGTAGAATGGGCAAAAAAAGGCGATAAAAATTATCTTGAACTTGGTGAATTCATAAATCTTAAAAATTCTGATAGAAGATTTGTAACAGAACCTTGGATTAGAATAATTGAGGATGATGAAATTGAAATACTGAAATATGCAAATATTCTTCAGTACTATAAAGAGATACTTGGCATTGATAATGTAGCCGATATATTACGCCTTGATTTCGATTCTTTTAAAAAGAAGTTTGATAATTTACCAGAAGGATATAAAAATGCCGTAATTGAACAAGCTGCTGATATGATTAGGAATGGTGAGCTTGATTCAATTAAGATAAAAAATTACATAGAAAAAACTATGGGAATCGAACTAGATATACTGACAAAGGTAAGTAGTAAAAATAATTCAATAGAAATAAAGTAAGGGAGTTGATGATATGGCTACGCCTTACTCTGAAATAGATAATATGTTCTTGAGTGATATATCTGATGATACATTCTTGGATTATATAGATGCAGACAGAGATGAAATTCTTGACAATCTACGAAAAAAATCTGTAACAAGATTCAAAGCTTGTAAAAAGGATTTATATAATAAAGATGATATTTTGGGACAATTTAATGATACTTTAACTGATGAAGAAAAGTTAATTATAGCTACAATTATGAGAAAATATTGGCTTAATGATAAGATTTATAATCTTGACTTAATTAAACAAAGAATGTCATCTAAAGACTGGAAACTAACATCCCAAGCTGAGCATTTGTTACGGTTAACGGTTTTAAATCAGGAATTAGATAAAGAGATTAGTAGAATGATTGTTGATTATACCGTTTATGCATTTAAGGTTGGTGATTAAATGATACAAACTAATTATTCTGTAATTCCAGATGATTTATTCGTTAATTATCTTAATTTCTTAAAAGGGCAATTATATAAAAGTCTTTGTTTAAAAGAAGAAAGTAGTGATACTTTAATTAGTTTTTTAGAATCACTTAATCGTGAACTCATAGGCAATAAGGAATTAATTGCTTTTTTAAAAAATGATGCAAGGTTTATTAGTTTATTGAATAAAGTTCAATTTTTGATTTCAGAATCGGATGCAACTCATGAAGTGTTTAAAAAAGAGATATTTTCTTGCATATCTATAGTCAAAAAACTAGAAGAAAAATATATATAATTATTTTATGTTTAAAATATAAAAGGAGGTATCCAAATGGTATATCGCGATTTAAGCTTACAGAGGAAATGGCACGATGATGTATCACCAATAAATCCATACAAAGCTAGTAAAAACTTTGGTGCTGGTGCTGATGGTACAGTGCATGTTTATTATAGCCAAATTGGCACAGAAGGAAATGACTATTCAATAGAAGTAGTTACACAAGACGGTGCTAATAAAGAAATGAGCGTTGCATTAGCTGATAATAAATTAACTGTAACATTAGGGAAAGATGCTTTAGAAGATATTTCAGTCACTAGTAATACTGCAAAATTAATAGCTGAAGCTATTGATGCATTACCCGAATTTGAAGCAGAATATACTGGAACTGGGGCAACTGCTTATGTAACTCCATTTTCAGAGGTAGCATTTAGCGGTGGAAGCTATGGTACACCTTGCCCAACGGCAGATGTTCTTGTGTTTGTAAGCCCATATTATTACTGGTGTGATCAAGCTGGAAGTAAAAACACTGTATCATGGAAAAGGTTTACTCCTGCTACTTATTAAATTAAATATAATTGTTAGGAGGGTGGACTGTGGCGAGATGGGATTTGTATGAACAAAAACTGAGAATTGATGGAAATACATTGAGAGATAGACAAATAAACTTATCTAAAAAAGCTATTGAAGATTCATTTTTAAGCAGTCCATCTTATAAACAAGGCACTATCAATGATAATGATACTTTAGTTGATGTATGGTTAGTAAATGATATTTCATCTAAAAACATAGATGACAGTTCTAAAAGTTTAATTATGATCGATGGTAGTTTAAATGTTGGAGATATATTTAATTGCGAAAATATTAAATGGATTGTAACTAAAGTTGAGCCATATGAAGAAATATACATAAAGGCAAGAGTTGACAAAATCAATAACATTCTTAAATTCTATAAAAACCACATTTTATTTCAAGTTCCTTGCATTGTTAATAAGGGCGATATGAATATGGATGAAGCTAAGTTTATATCAATTGCCGCAGATGAGTATATTATGGTTTGTCCTAATAACTCTGATAGCTTAAATATTGATTTGAATACTAGGTTTATATTAACTGGTAGTGCTTATAAGGTGCTTGGTATTGATAATATCAGTAATGTTGGGTTGCTAAATATTAGGATTAAGGAAGACGTTGTAATTGAAGATGATAATTTAACTTTGGGCATCGCCAATTATTACAGTAGTCAGATTATCATTGATACAAGTACTGAAGATATTACAATTAGTCCACTAAGCACTACATTAAGAGTTGGTAAAAGCGTAACTTATGCAGCAAGGTTTACTGATGGTGGTATTGAAAATAACTTAATTCATTTTAATTGGGAAATAACCAATGTTGATAGAAGTGATGATATTTATGCGGAAGCCATGCCTAATCATTCTAACAATACTTGTGTAATTACAGCCAAAAATTCTTATTCTGCAATTGGTAAAATCATAAATATAAAAATTTCGTTAGTTGAAAATCCAACTAGATTTATTGTAAAACAATTTAATATAACGAGTTTGGTATAGGGAGGCAAAAATGAGATTAAAAGAATTATCTGATTATAAAAATAAAATTATCTCTAAAATTATTGATAATGAAAACTTAGTAAAAGCATTATCTAATAATACAGAGGATTTTTTAGACCAGCCTCTTATATCTGATGTAACAAGCATTATATATAAAAATGTTTTTCCATATAAATATATACCTTCGGCACAAGAAACAGCAAGTTCATATATCACAATGGCGTTTACAAATTTTTCACCGCAAAACAGAGAATTCAAAGTCGGAAATATCTATTTCTATATAATATGCCACAATAATTTATTAAAAACTAATTATGGCTGTCTTAGGTATGATTACATAGTTAACCTTATAGATGAAATATTTAATGACACTGGAAATATAAGTATTGGGGATTTTAAATTTGATTCTATGAGTGACTTTCAGGTAGATAGTAATCATATAGGATGTTGGATTTGCTATGAAGCAAGGAGTTTTAACTAATTTATAATATGGAAAAACTTAGATTATTAGCAAATCTACCTGTTTATGTTGATAAAATCCCTATATATTCTCCTACTCTTAAAAGCATTGCAGAAATAGGTAAAAAAGAATATTCGTTTTTTTTATCTAGCTGTATCATCACCAAAGATATATTAGTAGATAAAGATATGTTTCACGACATAAGTGATTTTGAAATATTAACTCATATGTGCCTTAAAAGTAATTTGTATCCAACATTTATTAATTCTTTATTTTATTTCACCAAGTTAGAATTTAGCATGGCAGAACTTAATAGTAAAGAGCTAGTTTTTATGTGCGATGACATTGAATTAAATAAAACTAATTATCACTCATTTATCGAAAATATAAAATATGTTAATAGATTAGAAGTTCAAGAAACTAAAGAAATGGACGAATTTGATAGGCGTTGTGCAGAAGCAGAGAAAAAGATTCAAGAACATGCTGGTAAAGATGATCAGCCAGAGCTAGAAGATTTAATTTCCGCTGTAGCTAATATGGATGGAAATGGTCTTAATATAATGAACATTTGGGGTCTAAATATCTATCAATTCTATGAACAATTACAAAGAGGTCAATTGAAAGAACAATATAGATTGGCTATGAAACAATTGTTAGCTGGAGCAAAACCAGAAGAAATAACAGTTGAATCATATTTCAAAACAATTAAATAAAATATAAAACAGGAGGTATTTAACATGGCACTCGGACAAAAACAGATCTGGGCTAAAGTTCTTGATTTTACAATTCAAGATTATACTACTAAGGCTGTTGTAGCACAGGTAAAATACGCCACAGATGCTAGTATATCTGAAGCGTATGAAAAACTAGAAATAAAAGGTGGAAGTGATAATCAGATTCAATATACAAATTATCATTCACCAACAGCTAAGTTTTCTGCAAAATTACCATTGATAGATGACAATATAGTTGCAGCTAAAACAGGTGCTTCCAATGTAGTTGGAGCGCAGACAAATGCTTTTGATGACACTTTTACTGTAGATGCAACGGCTGGAACAATTACCTTACCAGTTACGGGCATTGTAAGTGGTACATTGAAAGTTTACAATGTTGATATTGATGATAATCTAGGTACAGAAGTAACTGCGGTAGCTTCAGCACCAACATTGGAACAGTATTCTATTACTGGAAGTGTTCTTACTTTTAATACTGGTAAAAAGGGTACTAGAATGTTAGTTATTTGTGACTATACAACTGGAGCTACTGCTAGTGGAGTTAAAATGATAAGTGGTAAACTTCCAAAGCTTATTAGAATCACAGCTAAAACTAAAGTTGAAGATAAGTCTGGTAATATTGCTATTAAAACTATAATCATAGAAAAGGCTAAACCCGATCCAAATTTTGAATTCGCAACTAGCACATCTGCCGCAAGTTTGGCATTTGATTGTGAAGTATTTGGTTACACAAACGATGATGGAGATGATCAATTCTTCAATCTAGTAACAGACCCAGAACTTGACGTATAAGAGGTGATATTATGACAAAATTTCTTGTTTATTGTCATCCAGCAGTTCCGAGTATAGGTATTAAAACTAATACGTGGTACTCGTTAGAAGAGTTGCAATTAAAGTATAGCTTAGAGCATATTAAGTGCTTTTTTCACCCTGCTAACTTCGGTTGGGAAGAACTTGAACCTGAAACAAAACCAATAGTAAAAACATCAAAATAATCTAAAATATAAAATAGGGAAGTGTATAAAAATGATTACTTCCCTATTTTTAATTCTTATAAAATAATCTACGAATACAACGAGATTTCTTCTCGTTTCTATAAAATTCAAAACAATTTTAAATATTAATCAAACGAAGATTTTATCAAATTTTCAAGTTTTCAACACCTACAGCCACAAGGCTTTCGATTTTTTAACAAATTCAAAAACATAAACAAAAATATAAATAAAGGAGGTAATTAAATTGAATCAATATCAAGAGTATAAAGGTCAAATATTAGGAGCAACAGAAGAAGGTTTTACAAGACAATTAAAATGTGGCGACGATGGAGTTTTACAGACTTCTATATCATCTGGAAACAACCTAATAGGTGCAACAATGACTCATGGAGACGTTCCTATGGTGTTAGTTGATACAACAAGAGAAACACCAATAGGATCAGTATTAGGTGCAAACGCAGTTTATATATCTCCTGTCGTAGATAGACCAGAACAATCAATACCCGATGGATATATGAGAATATGGGCATTATCAGATCAATCAGGAACATTGTATCTTGAAGAAAGTAATCAAAGTAGCTCTGGTTGGACAACAACTGCTACCGTGGTTGTATCTGCTGGAGTGTCTAATATAATGACATGGACAAAACTAACCAAACGATATTCAAGGTGTAGATATGTAAATGGTGCTACTCCACAAGCAAGTTTTATAATGCTACACTACATGCTTGGTGTTGGCGTTACTCCAATTAGAGTTGAAGATGGAGACATAGTAACGATAGGTACAAAGAATGACACAGCAGTAATTGACCCTACAGCATCGGGTTCGGTGAATGCTAACTTAAAAGGTATAATGAAATCCATACAAGGAAGTGCAATAAACTCTTGTGGAATAGTAAATGTTACTACAGCAGGAACAAGGGTGCAATTACCAAATATTCCATGCAGAGAAGTTACTATAATTGCTAAGAGATTAACTACTGGATATATATATGCAGGTAATAATGCGGTTTCTGCTGCAAGTTATGGAGTAGAGCTTGCAGCAAAAGAGAGTTTCACATTTGCTGTAGCTAATGCCAATCAGGTATATATTGATGCTTCTGTAAGTGGGGAGGGGATTTCTTATGTCGCAATCTAGATATGATGCAAGCGGAAGTACTAAGACATTATTGGCTGATATTGCGAATAAGATACTACCGTCGAATTATGTTATTCGAGACGGAATATTATTAGAAGATTTCTCGGTTATTAGTGGATGGACAGATTCTAGCAAGTTGTCATTAGACACCTCTATTGCACCATTTGGAAATGCATCTACTAAGTTTACAGAAACAACAGCAGGAGCAACGACAAGTATAGATAAAACTGTAAACTGGAATATAAAAAACTGTGAATCCATAGGAATTTGGTTTACTTGCGATACTGCAAATTTAAATACTCTTAGAATATATGTAAGTTCTATGGCAAATTTATCAAAATATTACACATTGTTATTTAATTCTGTGACTGGATATCCTTTTAAAACAGGATTAAATTACTTGAAAATACCAAGGACTGCATTTACTAACTCTGGTTCAGATAATTTTATAAACACAATGGTAAAAATTAGATTCAATGTGGAATCAAAAGCAGGACAAAATGCAATTGTTAACTTTCATAAAATTGAATATAATCAAAAGTCTGTTCCAAGTGTAATGTTTAGCTTTGACGATGGGGAAAACACTGTATATAATAATATCTTTGAATATATGAGAGACAGGGGAGTAAAAGCGTCGGTAAATATTGTATCTGACCTTATTGGTCAAGTTGGAAGATTTACAACTGTAATGTTAGACGATATGTATGACGCAGGGTGGGACATATGCCCTCATGCTAAAACGGCAGCGGATTATAACGTTATAACAAACGAGCAAGTAATAGTAGATGCCACAACTGTAAGAGACTACATTTTGGGAAGAGGATATGTAAGAGGAGCGTATCATTGGGCATACCCAAACGGCAGCGCCAATGATGCAGTAATAGCTACATTGCAAGGCTTAGGTGTTTTAACTGGAAGAGTATACAGCGCCCCAGGCTACATTTCGACTCCTACCGATAACATGATGAAGCTTTTCTGCCAGCGAATGGAATCTGCTACCACAGGAGCTGGAATGATTGCAATGGTTAAGAATTGCATTAACTATGGCGGTATGAGCGTAGAGTTTGCTGGTCATAGCGTTGTAACCTCTGTCCCATCAGGATTGCAAATACTAGACACTGAATTAAAAACTTTTATTGATTGGTTAGTTGCCAACAAGATAAATGTCGTAACAAAATCAGAATGGTATAACCAAAATGTTAACCCTAGATTTTTGGCGGCAAAAAGATAGTTAGTACTCAATAGGACTAAATTATTCACTAAACTAAAATATAAAATAGTTGTAATTCAATAACAAGCATGATACATTAAGAGTAATAATACATATTTACTTTTAGGGAGGTGTTGTGTTTGTTATTAAATCAAACAAATACAGAGATTATACTTACATTAGCAAATCATATTTGTTCGGAATTTCATGAAGTAAATCAAGAAAAACTAATTATGATTCTTTCTGATTATGATATCCAAGAAAAAATTACAGACGACGGTAAAGACCTTCAAGATAAAATCAAAATGTATCTGTCGGCTAAAAAATTAGAAGGACTAAGCAAAGAAACTTTGAGAGGTTATAAATTCGAACTTGGTAGATTTTGCAATGAAATTAAAAAGCCAGTTGAAGATATTATAACTTCGGATATAAGATTTTATCTTAGTTTATCAAGTGAATTGAAACTAAGCACACTAAGTTCAAAATTATCCACGCTTAAAAGTTTCTTTGTTTGGCTAACGGATAACGAAATTATACCCAAAGATATAACTAGACAAATTAAGCCCCCTAAAAAAGAGAAAAGATTGGTTAAGGCTTTAAATATCGAAGAATTAGAGTTGCTGAGAGAATCTTGTGTAACTCTAAGAGAAAGAGCATTAGTTGAATTATTTTATGCCACTGGATGTAGGCTTTCTGAAATTGTTCAATTGAACCGTAGTAGTATAGACTTTTCTGATCAATCAGTTAAAGTTATTGGCAAAGGTAATAAGGAGAGAATTGTATATTTTGGATTTAAAGCTATTTACCACCTTAAAAAATATTTGATGTCCAGATTAGATCAAGATCCTGCTCTATTTGTAACTGAGCGCAAACCATATAGACGAATGAAAAATCGGGCGATACAAAAACAATTTACAAAGATAGCGGAAAGAACTGGATTAGATAAGAATATTCACCCACATATTATGAGACATACGCTGGCAACCCTATTGCTTAATAATGGAGCTGATATAGTTACTGTGCAAAATATTTTGGGACATGAGAATCCTGCAACTACTCAGATATATGCACAACTCACAGAACGGCGGAAGCATGAACAATATAAAAAATTCTTGGTTCAATGAAGTAAAATATAAAACAAATAGAATAAAAGGAGAAATATATGAAAATATTTGAACAAATTAAACCTATAGAAATAAATTTTCAAGATGAAAAAATATTAATCAATCAAAATATAAAATTACTTGATAAGCGAGTATTTGTAGATTTATGCGTTGATAATTATTTTATTAAAGATGAAGTTACTGGTGAAATAATTAGTACTTCTGATTTTGATAAAGACACTACTTATTTTTATTGCATAATCAAGTATATGACTAATATGGAAATTCCAGACGATATGATACTGTCCGATCTTTATGACAATATCGTTGGCAGCGGATTGTATAATTTAATTTACGATGCGATACCTTATAACATAAAAAGTGACATTAATCGTAAAATCGAGGATTCTATTGATGATATTAAATATAAAATAGAAGAAAAAAATAGTATCAAAAATATAATAGTTGACGCTATTCAAGCTTTAATTTCAAAGATTCCTTCAGAAAAAGAACTTCAGAAAATTATAAAGAAAGCTAAGAAAGAATTCGAGAGCTTTGACCCAAATAAAATGCAAGCAGTTCAGGAAATGTTAAAGGTTGTAAAATAATATTAAATTAAAACATATAGGAGGAATAATATGCCAGCATATTTCGGCTCGACCAACATTTTAACTTCTACCGCCAATCAGGAAATAATTCAGCAACATAAACCGTCAGGATGGACTATTACAATAGAAGCTTATAAATTTGAATTTAAAAGTTTGCAAGATTGCCATATTAAAATCAATGACGGTGCTTCAATATTTTTTGAAGCAGGATATGAATTTATAGTTGATATATCAGATATATCAGTATATAAGTTTGTGATTGTTGAATCTGGAATACAATATAAGTATTTTGGTACTTATAGATAGGAGTGATAAAATGAGAAAACAGGGATTTTTTCAAGGAGATGCAAAAAACGATTATACAAATAAAGATTATGTTGATTCACAAGTTAATGTAGTTGCTTCTAGTATCAGCAATGTAAATACACAAGTGACAAGTCACAGTGCGCAATTGGCGGAAATTGCGTTTAACGTAAAACTTTTTGGGGCTAAAGGAGACGGTACAACTGACGATACAGCCGCTTTGCAAACAGCTATTAGCGCCGTAAAAACTGCTGGTGGGGGAACATTGTTATTCCCAAAAGGTACATACCTAATTAGTAATCAGTTATCTATATCATCTGTTACCCATATGCATTGTATTGGCGCAAAAGATGGAAGTTCAATCATAAAACGACCTTCTGGTGCGGGGAATAATTTATTGGTAATTGATGGTTCAAACAAAGTAACAGTTGAAGGATTATATTTCTTGGGAACTGGTGATGTTGCATCAGATTTAGGCAACCTTCCACGAGGTATTATATTATCAAACTCCAATGATATTCGAATTATAGACAACTGGTTTTCTGACTTAGCAGGATTCGGAATCGAAATGGGCAACTCAAGTTATAACGTTCAGGTCAGAGGAAATACTCTTTGGAATATAGGCAATTCGTTAGCCCAAGATGGTGCGGGTGACGGTCATGCTATTTCGATGGCTTATTACTTGACGGATGGAACTACATCTATTATTGAACGTGTAGTGATAACCAATAATTTAATACATGACTGCCGAGTTCGTGGAATTGAGGTTTGGACGAGTACTGGCGGTTCAGTAAAAGATGTTGTTATTTCTAATAATATAATAAAAAATACATCAAGAACTGGTATTGCAGTATTTCATGATGGAACTGGAACTATCAACAATATACTAATAGAAGGAAATTCTTTGGATTCGTGCGGTAATGCTAACTGTAATGGCTCAATTGAAATTTTAGGTGCAAATACAAGAGATGTTGTTATCAAAGGTAATTCTATCAAGAGTTCGGGTTCTGGGGGAATTGACTTAGATAGTTCCACTAAAGCAATTTTAATATCAGAAAATGTGATTAACTATGCAAGCTGGCGTGGGGTTTGTATACGTAGTACAACTTCATTAATTTCGGTTTTGGGTAATGTAATTCGAAATTGCGGCAATGAAGGTATTATTGTTGCTGCATCAAATTGTTTAATCAAAGGTAATATTTGCTTGGATAATGGTGTAGCTATAGCTAATAATTACAATGGTATAAATATTGATGGTGGTATTAACTGCGTAGCAGAAGGTAATTTGTGTAAAAATGTAGATAGTGCTGGTAATCAACATTATGGCATGCGTTTAGCTGGTAGTGGACATATTTGCGTAAATAATAATTGCGTAGGAAACTACACAGGAGCTATTACTGATGTTTCAACAAGCTCTACGTTAGCTAACAATATTACTACATAATAGGACAAATATATACGTGGAAGTAGATAAAATGATAAAGATATTAATAAGATGGACGATGTTTAAATTTACAAAAAAATTAACTGTTGATATATCCCAGCCACGAAGTTGTTTTCAATGTCTTCAATATCTTAATAGGGAATTTAATTGTGGAGATTGCTCGTTGCAGAAATATAATTCGCAATAGGACAAAAGTATGTACTAGTGTGTATTAATAAATATTAGTATACAATGATAAAATATGTTATAATTATTTTAGTAGGAAAATACGGTCAGCTGGTTTGTTAGGTAGTGCGCATATAAAGCAAACGAACTGATATGTACGTGATGTAGCTCAGTTGGTAGAGCGGGAGCCGCACGGGAGCCGCAAGCTCTGTGTCGTTGGTTCAAGTCCGACCTTCACCCTACTACAAATATACACTAATGTGACAAAAGTCATAAAATGTAATATAATTACCTGTAGGGGGTGGTTATATTGGCTGTTAAAAGGCAAAACATAACGCTTGACCCTGAAGTGTTCGAAAAGTTTTGTACTATTGCAGGACGTAAGGGCATTAAGATCTCAACGTGGGTTAATCTAAAAATGAAAGAGTTTATTGAGGAAGAGGAATCGAAAGTAACCAAGAAGGGGCACTCGTAATGAGTGCTCTTTCTAAAAATAGCTAAATGGAGGCTATAACAATGCATGACCATAGATTTAAAGGGCAAAGAAAAGATACGGGAGAATGGGTTCGTGGAGAGTTAATAACATCAAATTGTCAAATTTTTATTAAAACATCACCGATTATTGACACACAAATATCATGCAATGACGGAATGATGATTTCGGTTTTTGTATATGAAGTAATATGGGATACTGTAGAACCATATATTAAACCCGAAGAAGAAATCAAAAAATCAGGAGGGTGTTACGTAGCTTAATACGCAATATACTAATCCATACTAATCTCTACAAGTCACTATTAATGCGACTTTGTGGATATGTAAGATAAACGGACTAAATTATTCACCAAGGGCTTACAATTGTAGGCTCTTTTTTATATTTAATGAAATGTCTGTTTTATGGAAATTCTGTAATTTGAAACCCTTTGGAGAGTAAGGTTACAATTTTTACAATTTTGAAAGTGGTGATAAAATGCCAGAATTTAAAAGTATTGCTGATTTAAATATATATCTTAAAAAGCAAATAATAGATGTGCTTAATAAGGAAGTTGCAACAGCAGTAAAGGACGAAATAGTAATGGCTGTAGACGATGTTGTATATGGTGCAGGAGATCCTAAAGAATATATAAGGCGTGGATTATCCCCATCCTCAAATGGGCTAGGTGGTAAATCACAAATGCATCACACAGTAACTACGGATGGAACTTTAACAGTTACTGATAATGCTGATTTTAACCATGATTTTGCAAATAACCATGATGGGTATGGATCAGTTGATTTATCTAAAAGTTTAACTGAAAATATTGAATATGGATATGGAAGCAAATCATTATGGTACAACAAGCCAAGACCATTTATAGCAAAAGCTAAAGAGAATCTTAAAAGTAATAAATACCACATAGAGAGAATGCGTGAAGGGCTAATGGCTAGGGGAATTAAGGTTATTTAAATAAAATTGTGCTTTGATTACCTTAATTAGTGGTTGAATAAACCATCAGTAACCTTAATTAGAATAGACCCCAAAAAGAGGTCTATTCCTGTTTTCGGAAATTATTAAATTTATATAGATATAAAATATAAAAGGCGGTGGGAAAATGGGTCGTTCTACAGTTTATAATAATATATGTACTCCTGAACTATATAATCAAGTTTGCCAAGATAATAAAGACTTGTTGGATGAATTTGTTGAGTACTTAAAAAGTACGGATAAATCGCCAAAAACTATTGATAGCTATATTGGAGATATTAAAATTTGTTTTATTTGGAATCTACAGAGCAATAAAAATAAAGAATTTACCGATTTTAATAAACGAGATATTATGAAATATCAAAACTATTTAATGAATGAGCTAAATGTTGGCTCTAGCAGAGTTAGAAGATTGAAAGCTTCCATTAGTAGTATGTCTAATTTTATTGAATCTGTTCTAGATGAGGATTTTCCAAAATTCAAAAATATAGTAAACAAAATTCCTGCTCCGATTAAGCAAACGGTAAGGTTAAAAACTGTGATAACCGAAGAACAATTGCAGAGTTTATTCGATTACTTAATAGAAAATAAGAAATATCAGCAAGCTTGTGTTTTAGCATTAGCAGTTGCTTCTGGAGCAAGAAAATCTGAGCTTCTAAGATTTAAAGTAAGTTATTTTAAAGATGAATATATTAAGTATGGAGCATTATATAAAACTCCAGAACTAGTAAAAACAAAAGGTAGGAGTTCAAAAGGCAAGCTTATCTATAAGTGGACGTTAGTAAGCAAATTTAAACCTTATTTTGACTTATGGATGGAAGAGCGTGAAAAATTAGGAATAGATTCTGATGAATTATTTATGGTGACAAGAAAAGGCGTTTTAAAGTCTATGGATATTACAACATTAGATAGTTGGGCAATAACATTCTCTAAAATACTAGAGGTAGATTTTTATTGGCATTCATTGCGACACTTCTTCACTACATCTCTTTGTAAAGCAAACATCCCTGCTGAAATTATAAAAGATATTGTTGGATGGGAATCTGTGACAATGATAGCGACTTACAATGATACGGAAGTTGATGAAGAAATAGGTAAGTATTTTGACGAAAATGGTGTTAAGGAAGTTGAAAAGAAAAGCTTAACTGATTTAAAATAAAACCCTTATTTTAACCAAAATCTAGCCTTAGAGCCTCAACAGTTCTAGGGCTTTATAATCTTCATTTTTGAGTTCATGTGATGTGAATTGAAAAGTGGAGATTATTTTTTTATGAAAATTTATTGAAAGGAGAGTGAATTAAATGGCAGACAATCTCGATATAATTATTAATGCGAAACTAAATACAACTCAAACAACTCAAACCGCCAGAAAACAAATAAAGCAAGTTGAAGCAGAAATAAATAAAACCCCAATGCAGCTACGTATTGAGTCAAGTACTGGAGTATTAAAAGCGCAAGCGGTTCAAGCTACTAAAGAATATAAAGCAATGTATTCAAACATTATTCGTGAACATGAAGGAATGCAAAAAGCAATATCTAAAACAGAATCTAACACCAGAAATAGAATCCAACAAATAGAAAAAACACAATCTTCTGCTCAGAATAAAAACCTAGAACAACAATATGAGCAAAAACAAAAACTAATTCGCTTAGAGTTGGAGCAACAAGCCACAGCACAAAAAAGACTTGAAACTTTAAGATTGGAAGCTCAGGAATATATAAAGATAACTGCTGAAAAACTTAAAGGGTTATCTACTAAATATAGTTATGGTAATCAATCCACATCTCAACAAATGCAAAAAGAATTAAATAATGGTATGCTTAATTTTAAGTCTATTGACAGTATCCCTGCAAAATTACAGGTCTGGAAACAACAGATATCACAAATAGAAAATGAATTGAAAGCTAGCCATCAAAAAAATATAAACTTACTGAATGAGCAGATTGCAAAAGAGCAACAATCTGCGAGTAAGAAATTAACCAATGCTAAACTAATAGAGCAAGCACAGGGTAAGCAGGCTAATTTAATTGATGAGGGAATAAGATTAAGAAGGCTCGAAGGCGAACAACAGTCCTCATTATTGAGAAATCAAATGCAACAACAACAAGCAGAGAGACAAAGAACTTTTGAATTAGGACGTCAGATTGCTTTGTTTAAAGAACAAAAAGCTATCCAAATGCAAAATTTACAATCAACATATGGTAGCTCTTACAATAGTCCCAACGTAAGATCTCAGGTTTCGGGAGTTCAAAGCAGTATAGCAAACTTAAATGCGGGCAACTTTCATGAACAATCTGAACGGATAAATACTGATATAGGTCATATTCGTGCTAATTTAAACGAAGCGAGAGCTGCATCTAATAGTTTTGCAAATGACTTATTCCATAATGCCTATAAAATGTTACAGTGGGCTGCTGTTGGAACTGCTATATTCGGTACATGGAGGGCATTACAAGATGGTGTTCAATATATAACACAATTAGACACTGCACTTAACGAAATTAGAATAGTAACTGGAAAAACTCAATTAGAGGTAGAAAAACTTGCATCTAGCTATAATAATTTAGCAAAAGAAATGAGTGTAACTACAACAGAAATTGCTTCGACAGCCGTTAGTTTATACAGACAGGGTTTGTCGGAAGATAACATAAATGAACGTATGCAAGCAATTATAAAATATGCTAAGATATCGGGAATAAGCTTAAAAGAAGCTGATACTATTATTACAGCAAGTGCAAATGGAACGAAGGCGAGCGTTAATGAAATAATAGATGTATTTAGTTATTTAGGAGATGCTACGGCGACTGGAGCCGATGAGATAGGAAAAGCATTTCAAAGAAGTGCATCTGTAGCCTCTATAGCAGGAGTTGATTATAAAAAATTAGCATCTTATATTGCGGTAGTGTCTAGTACTACGAGAGTATCTGCTGAAACTATTGGTAATTCCATGCGAAGTTTGATGATACGATACCAAGCTATTAAAGAAAATGGATTTAACGCCGAAGATGCAACAAATATCAATCAAGTGACAAAAGCATTGGAGGACGTTAGTAAACAAACAGGGTTTTCTATTAGTGCTATTGATAAAAGTAGCGGTATGCTTAGAAATTATACAGATGTACTTGATGATTTATCTAAAGTTTGGGATGATCTTAATCCTAAACAAAAAGCATATTTACAAACTGCGTTAGCGGGAAATTATCAGGGAGATAAATTCGCTGCCCTGATGGAGAACTACACGAGATCTATTGCATTGTATGAGGGGTCATTAGTTTCAGCAGGAACGGCACAGGAAAAATTTAATATTTGGCAAGAAGGAACTCAGTCAAAACTCGATGGATTAAAAGCAGTATGGGAAGGCTTGACAAAGGCAGTATTAAATTCAGGGTTTTTTAAAGCAGTTATCAGTGGAGTAACAGGTATATTAGATGGTTTAAGCACATTGACTGGTCAACTTTCATTGGCAGTATTTTCATTTACATTGCTTACAATAGCGGCTAAAGCATTCACAACTCAAATAACCGCTGCTTCTTTAGCAATTAAAGGATTTGTTGCTTCTGTACCAGTAATAGGTTGGATTGCTTTGGCTATTTCAGCTTTAATACCAGTAGTTCTTGGTTTCGCTAGTGCATCTAAACGGGCTAGAGAAGAGCAAGAGAAATTAAGTAAACAAACACTTGAAGAAGTTCAAACAAGTGTAAATAAATTAAATATAGATGAACAAAAAAGACGAAAATTAGATGAGTTAGTTAAGTCTTATGACGATTTAAAGAAAAGTTCTAAAGGGACTAAAGAAGAAGAAGATACGCTACATAGTTTACAAGTTAAAATGGTAGCATTGTATCCTAATCTTGCGGATGGAATTGATAGTGTTGGAGATGCCTATACTAATAATATCGAAAAAATAAGGAATTTCACTAAAGAACAAAAGAGTGCATATATTCAAGGGCTAGATCAACAAAAACAGATTTTAGGCTTTAAGATGTCTGACTTTAAAATACAAGAATCTTCCTTGATACAGAAAAAAGCAACTATGCTACCAACCAAAAATAAAATTTTAGACAGTTATGGTAATTTAAACAAGACTAGTTTTTCGGAAAATGAATTAAAAGATGTGGCTTTAGCATTAGGGTATAAAAGTGATTTCTGGAGTACTGCCGATAGTAAGCTAATAAAGGAGCTTGGCGGAGATTATAATATTAAGACTATTAAAATGCAAGGTTATGGTAACGATCAAAAAACTTTAAACAAAGATGCTATAAAAAGATTGGGAGATATTGCATATAATAAATATAGCGAAGTAGATAAGCAGTTGATAGATGTCCAAGGTCAAATTGAACAATTTAATAATCTTGATACAACTATTAAAGAATTACAAAATCCCAAAGCAAAAGCTAATAATAATGACAATATACCTAAAATCAATAATATTTATAATCAAGAAACCCTAAAACAGTTACTTGATGCAGATAAAATTTCTTTATCAACATATGTATCTCAATTAGAAAAAATTAAAAAAGATAAATTTGGAAGTTTTATAGGTAAAGATGTTAAAGCATTAAATGCAATGCTATTAGATCCAAAAACTAAAGAAGAAACTGAGAAATATTTATCTTTAATGCAAGATATTAATGGTGCTAACAATAAAGATAAAAAAGGCTCCTCGACTGGTCAATCTTTTGATGAAAAATATGTTAAAGAATATAACGCAGAAGTTGACAAATCTGTAAACAAAATTAAGCATCTCACAAATGAATTAGATGTATTAAACGCATCAACATCTAATTACAGAGAAAAACATAAAAAAGTTAACGAAATTCTTGATGAACAGAAAAACAAACTTGAGAAAATACATCTAGCATCCGAAAAGTTAAAAGGTAAAAAATCAGACTTAGAATCACAAATGATTGGTATAGGAATCAATCCAAACTGGTCAGAATCAAAAAAGAATAACATATTTGATTCTTGGGACAAAAACACAGATAAGAGAAAATTATTTAATGAACTGTATAAAGATTGGCAAGAAACAAGTAACGGAATTATACAGAATGATGATGCTTATTTTAGTACAGTTAAAGAAATATTCGCTAACAGAAAACAACTAGTAGATAATCAAGTTAAACAAGTCGAGGATTATCAGTCTAAACGTATTGCTAAAAATGAACTTCTTTTAAAACAATCTCAAGGGCACCAATCATTATTGAAAGAAGGAACTCCAGAATACAGTAAAGAAATAGACGTACAAGTTAATCTGCATAAAGAAAAACAAAAAATATTAGAAGACGAAGCAGAAAGACTTAAAAAGATATTAGCAACAAACAAAAATTTAACCGAAGAAGACCGTAATCAAATTCAACAGAAAATTGATGCTAGGTCTAGTGGCTGGTGGGACGAAGAACAAAATATAAGTTCATTGATAAAAAAACGTCAGGAAGATGAGCTTAAATACGTAGAAGATGCTCAAAACGCAATGATGGATATCCGTAGAAAAGCTGGCGAAGAAGAAAAGAGAATCTTAGAAAAAGATCTAAAAACATATACGGACAACATAGATAAAAAAATAAAAGCTCTTGATGATTTAATTGATAAAGAAAACTATGATACTAGTATTCAAAATCAAGACAAAGATATAAACAAAAAGCAAGCAGAAATAGATGCTTTAGCTCTCGATAATTCTGCTGAAGGATTAGCACGAAAAGCTCAATTAGAAATGGATTTAGCTGATTTAAAATCTAAAAAAGATGATGATATACGCAAGCATAGTCAAGACGAAGAAAAAAAGACGTTGCAGAATTTAAAAGACGTAGAAAGTAAAAAAGTTGAAGAGAAAAAATCTGCAATTGATGAACAATTAAGCGATGCTAAATTATTTAATACCGTTCAATTAGAATTAACTAACTCAACAGTAGATCAGATAATTGACGAGTATGAAAAAATGGCAAAAGCAGTTGGTGGAAATTATGACACCATGATAGAAAAGGCTAAGTTTTTCAATACGATTTCAGCAGCTAAAAAAGTCGTTAACGATGAGTCGTCTGCATACCACAACCCTACTGACATTACAAAGGATTATAATGAAGCCTCTGGAAAAGATGTAAACGGAAAATTAATTGATAAAATAATTAGCTTAAAAGAACAGTACGAAAAAGCAACTACTGCATCTCAGCGTACCTCAATACGTGGAGAAGCTGATTCTATCAGAACTCAATTGCCTTCCGATGTAGCACAAAGGACTAGCGAATTAAATACTGAAGAGCTAAAAAAATATAAAGAAGACATTAAAAATAGAGTATACAAAAATGGCGGGCTAGTTGACTTTACTGGCGCAGCATGGCTAGACGGTAGCAAAAGCAATCCAGAATATGTATTAAAGTCTATGGATTTTACAAATTTACTTAAAATAGTGGATATCACAAAAACTATAATGCCTATGATTAATACTAATATGCCTAATTTAGCAAGTAATAATTCCAATAAAAATGTAACAGTCCAATCTACTGTAAATATTAATGGAATCCCATCAGAAAGCGTAGATGGATTACTTAAACGTATAAAATCCGAAGTTTGGACTGACATGTGGAGAAAATTAGCTATAGAAGGAAAGTAATTTATATAGCCCGTCTATTAATTTAGGTGGGTTATTCCCTTTGAAAACAATAAATTTTACATATAAAAATAAAATAAGGAGGTGTATACAAATGTATCAAACAACTCTTTTTACTTTTGCTGACATCACAAGTGAGTCCATGGGAGTAACATTCTGTAGATATATAGATCAATCCATAAAAGATATATTTGTTTCTGGCAGAGATATCGTATCTGAAACTATCCAAAACAACAATAAATATCAAAACTATCTCTATAAAATAAACAAAACCCCACACACATTCAAAATCGAATTATACCACGAAAACTTAGATAATGACAAGCAACGTGAAATTGCTAGATGGTTTTTCGATCAGCAAGATTATAAACCATTTATTCCTACAGATACAAACCGAGTTTATTATATATTAGTAACTGGCGAGCCAGAATTTACTACTAACGGAACATGTGGAATTATATCTTTTGATGTAACTACTCAAGATAGTTTTTCTTATAGCAATTGGTACACTCAAGTTTATGATCTTTCAACTAGCATTACAACTCAAGCAATAACTATTGAAAATTTAGGAGATATAGAAATTTACCCATATATAAAATTAAAGGTGATAGAAAGTAATAGCACAATAACATTAACCAATTCAACAAACGCTGGAAAATTTATATCTTTCGGAACAAATTCCAGCAACCCATTAGTAGCAAATGAAAATATTGAAATAAATACTGATTCAGAAATTATATCAACTGACCAGTTAGGACTGTATAGATATAGTAATTTATTAAGTGGTTCTGAATTTTTTGGTTTAGTAAGAGGAAATAACAACATCAACGTGTCTGGAAAAGCTATTATTACAATGTATTATCAGTACAAATATTTAATTTAAGGAGGTGTTAACTTTTGGATAATATAAAAATAACCCTACATAAGCGTGACCGCACAATGGTCTATAATCTTTATGACATAATTAATCCAGTATACATCGAAGTTTATGGAGGAATTAACACTCTTGATTTTAGCATTCCTTATACTTGCCCTGATTTTTTAACTCATGAAATGATAGACAATCCAGCGATTAGTTTAATTAAACCTTTTTATTTAGTAAAATTTAACGATGAGTGGTTTATTATAGATAAAGTTGATAAGATATCGGACGATAAAAGTGTTCTTAATATAAAAACTCATTCGTTAGGATATGAACTAAAAAATAAAAATATAAGAGGATTTAAAACTGGAATTGTTGATAATCCTGTAAAAAATTTAACAGACACAATGAATTTAATATTGGTTAATACAAACTGGTCGGTAGACCACGTAGATGTTTCTCTCGATTTACTATATAGAGCCATTGAAATATCTGATAAATCAGTATTGGATGCAATAATTAATGATGTGTGTATTAAGTGGGATTGTGTCCCTAAGTTTTCGACAGAAACCAGAAAGATGTCATTCGTTAATTATAAAACAGATGGTTTGGATTTAGGATTATATATATCTGAAAATAAGTACCTAAAGAACATACAATTTGAAATGGAAGAAGATTCAATTTGCACCAAGCTTAAAATATTCGGGAAAAACAACATTAGCATAAACCAAGTGAATCCAAGTGGTCAAAATTACATTAGTGATTTCAGTTATTTCAAGCAAGATGGATATATGACTTCGGGATTAAAAACAGCTCTTGAAAATTATGAAACAGCTATAAGTAATAATCAAACAACTTTTCAGAATTATGTATCTCAGAAAACAACTTTGCAAACTCAGCTCTCAGATAAAGAACATGAACTAGATGTTTATATAACAGATTCAACATTGGGACTTAATGCAATACAGCAAGCTAAAGATATTGCAATAAGTAATGGTCAAGATATAAATGCTACTCAAACTACAATTGAGAATGGAATATTACAATCAGCAACTTTAAACACCGCGGTGTTGAGTACTAATACATTGAGTGATAGAGATGATTATTATAACGGTTGTAGTATAACTATTACTTCTGGAGCTGGCGTAGGTCAAACTAAGACTATTACTGATTATGTTGCAAGTAGTAAGACTATAATCGTGAATAGTAATTGGTCGACAATACCTAATAATACTTCAATGTACAATATAACCAATTCTTCTATTTTAGCTGAAGAAACTAGAAGACAGAATGTGGTTAATACAATCCAAGATGAGGTAGATTATATAGCTTTGCAAATTAGTGATATTGATGATGATATTTCAACACTTAGAAACTCTATAGATATTTCAACTTACTTAACTTCAGACCAATTAGAGGAATTGAATGATTGGACTATTGAAAAGGTTTATACAGATACCGCTATTACAGAACAAGGTGATTCACTAGATGTTTTGCAGCAATTATTGACTGAAGCTCAAAAGCAATTATCATTACAAAACCAACCAAGATTTAATGCTACCGTTGATGTAGTTGATTTTTGTCAGGCAGTAAATGTTGATATTTCAGAAAAAGATAGATTAAAAATTGGTAGCATAGTAATGGTAAGACATTCAAAATTGAATATAGATTTAGTTTGTAAGATTATAGAGATTGAGCGTGATTATTTTAATTATAAAATTACAATAAAAATTGCTAATGAGAAAAGTATTAAGAATGGATTTACTCTTATAAAAGATATCTTGAAAAATGTTTCTACTACTAGTGCTTTTTTATCTTTGAATTCTGATTTGTGGTCTAATGGTGGATCTGCAAATGATTTGATATCAGGTTTCTTGAATAATAGCATGGATGCCACTAAACAAATGATAACTGCTGGAGTAAATAATGAAGTTCAGATTAATAATAGGGGAATAACTATTGTTGATCCTACTGAACCTCAATATGTGCAGCGGTTCGTATGTGGCTCTTGGGGTCTCAGCGAGGATTTTGGAAACTCATTCTCCATCGGAGCAAGCAAAGGGGTCATTCACGGAGAAATCATCAGTGGCAAAATTTACCTAAAATCCAAAGGCAAGTTTTCATCCGTTAAATATAAAATATAAAATATAAAATTTCGCAAAGATAGACTGAGCTTAATTGCCTCAATTGATAAGAGTGGATTTCATATCAACATTTATTAATATCATTAATATTTTCTCTTGACATGTATTAGTTTTATTGATAATATCAATATATAAAGAAATTTTATATTGGTTAATTTTATGGTATAATTAAACAAAAAATGTTGATGAGGGATTTTAATGGCGGTAAAGAATAGACTAAAAGAAATATTATATAACAGAGGTATAAAGCAAACTTGGTTAGCGGAACAAGTTAATATAACTCCGACAACATTAGGAAATATATTACACAATAGATATAACACCTCTTTGGAAGTAGCTCTTAAACTAGCGTTTGTATTAAATTTAAAAGTTGAAGATATCTTTGAGTTGAGCGACAACATAAAATGATGTATATTTTTTATAAAATATGTTGACACGCAACATATACTTCTATATAATCATATTGCGAGGTAAATTATGGTTTTAATTTAATCTCAAAATAATGTATAGGAGGTCTTGTAATGTCTAGAGAAATAAAAGAAATAAGTATTAATGAGTTTGAGAATGAATTTAAAACATCAGAAGGTAAGACAGTTAGTATAGACGTAAGGGGAAGTATAAGCTTTTTGAAGATAGTCAATGATTTTGATATTTGGCAGGATGAAAATAAAATTGCTTTATGTGATTGTAATGACGAAAGTGAAGTTGGTATTCAGAAGCAAGACATTGTTTGCATTGTTCAAGATGAAAGAATATCAAGTATTAAAACAGCCAACATATTCCTGAGAAATGGATTAGAAATAAATTTGCAGGAGGACGTAGATAATGAATAATTTAATATTATTTAAAAGCGAAAAGTTCGAAAATACAACTTGTGATTTTTGGAGCAATAATAATGATGATATTTTTATGAGTATTATACAATTAGCAGAAGTATTAGGTTATTCTAGTAAGAGTGGTATTGAAAACATCTTAAACAGAAATGAATATTTGAAGAATAATGAATTTTCAAGTACCCACAAATTGAATGTAGTTGAAGGTAATCGTGAAGTATCAAGGAAAACAAGAGTTTTCACTGAAGATGGCATATATGAAGTAACTCTTCTAGCCAAAACAGAAAAAGCAAAGCAGTTTAGAAAATGGGTAAGAGATGTACTAAAAGGATTAAGAAAAGGTGAATTAAAATTAACTCAACAATTCAATTTACCAATTACCTATAAAGAAGCATTAGTTCAGTTACTTACTACAATTGAGAAAAATGAAAAATTAGAGGAGCAAAATAAAGTACTTATTCCCAAAGCTGAAGGGTATGATATACTAATTGACGCTCATAATTTTCAAAACTTTGGTGAGGTGGCTAAGTGCTTCGGGATCGGACGCAATTCATTATATTCTTTATTAAGAAGGGAAAAAATTCTCATGAATAACAATGTTCCATATCAGAAGTACTTAAATAATGATTATTTCTTAGTAAAGGAGGTTAGCATACTTCGTGGACAATATTATTTTAATGGCACTCAAACCTTCATCAAGCCAAAAGGATTAGATTTTTTGAAGAATTTGCTAAAAGAAAAAGGCTTCTGCGTCAACAGTTTAGCCCTCAACAAAAACAATGTAGCTATATAGTAATATATATTTAAAAATATTTCAAGACCTTTTTATTTAAAGGTCTTTTTTATTATAATAAAATTTAAAGGAGGTGAGCTAATTGAGTTTATATGTTTACAATTACACAAAAAACTTTGCTATTATCGGGGCTGACACAAGATTATGTGGGTTAAAAGATAATTCATATTATAAAATTCACGACAATGCTTGTAAGATTATTAACAAACACAATAAAGTATTCACTTTTGGTGGAGATTATTTTGCTACAAATATTCTTATTGACTTAATTAATAAATCCGATTATGACTATGCTGAATTATATAATATCTGTAATCAGTTAGATAACGAATACAATATTGACAAAGATATCTATTTTATAGAATTGACATGGGTTGCTTATGAAAATAATAGTTATGTTTTATATAATATTGCCACATATAATAAATATAAAATAATTAGAAGTATTCCAGAAGATAACTATATGTCTAATTTCTTTGGTGGTATTGAAACAGAAAAAGCGATTGATTATTATAACAAAAATATTAATAATTTAAACCTTATAGATTTATACAAGGATATTTACAATTTTTGCTCAAATGAATATATTGGTGGAGATTTAATATTATATATACTCAAAGATGGTAAGTCTATTAAAACATACAAATATAATATTTCAGAAAAATGCTATAAAATAGTAGGAAATTCTGGAAAATTCAATAAAATTGAAATGTATAATCCTACTACGAATTTACTTGATGTAGAGGTGGGTAACTATATTGGGCAGGATGGTTTAAGTAAGAGAGGTATAAAGATCAGTAATGGTTCATTTGAAATTTCTAAAGCTGCTGGAATTAGCAACGGCATAGAATTAAATCCTACTAATGGTTTAACTATAACTAGGAGTGACAATAAATTTAGGGGAACATTTAATGCAACTGATTTAAACTTTGAAACTAGCTCAGATAATGGAAATACGTGGTCGAAAAGGTTCTACTATGATTCTACGGCTCAAAAACTTGTTGTCAATGGAATAATAGATGCTCAAGATTTCAAAATAAATGGAACAAGTATTTTGGGTGATAATAAGATATTATCTAATTATATAGAAACTTTAGTAGTAGGTAGTAATGTAATTATGGGTGCAAACGCAACAATATCGTGGTCACAAATAACTAGTAAACCTACTATTCCAACATTGCCGAGCTATATTACTTCTACAAAAATTACATCTACCACCATCGAAAGTCCAAGTATTACTGGTGGTACTATTACTGGAGGGAGTATAACATCTAATTCTACAATAAATGTGACAACTGATTTGAGGGTTGGTGATAATATTTATGTTGGAAATGAAAATACCCTCTTAGAAAAAAGCCTAGTATTCTACAATGGTGGTAACATGACTGGAATAGGGCTTGTTAGTAATGGCGATTTTCGTGTGGATGGTGATAAGAATCTTGCTTTAACGGCTTACGAAGGGAGTGTTCAGATGACTGCTATGGGATCCACTGGGAGTGTATATGTAACTGCATCTCAAAATATGGATATTTATGCTGTTGGAGATATATTATTGAGTTCTAATTCTTATTGTCATATTGATGGGAATTTAAAACATACGGGTTCAGATATAGGTTTTTTTGGTAAAGCTCCCACATTTCAACAAACCGCTGAGTTATTAGGGGATAAGCTTACAACTGAATCAGCAGACCTCACTTATGGTAGCACTGAGGTTTCTATGTTAACTCACTTAAAGTCTGATGTAGGAAATTTGTATAATAAAGTTAATGGTATATTAAATAAATTAGCAGAATATGGGTTATTTAGCGTTAGTTAGAAAGGGATATTTTATAAAATATCCCTTCATTTTAGTAATGGTAAAATATTTTGAATATAATAATCATATGGAATGTAGCGTCCATCACTTTTTTGATCAATGTATTGTATATTATCTAACAATAAACTTCCCTTTCGAAGTTCATGCATTTTACTAAAAGATTTAGATATAACATTTGCTGATATGTTTTTATCTTTCAATGTTTTATATTCTGCTGCAATTTGTACTAAATCAACTTTACGTAGACTCATATTATTTTCTCTTATTTCTATATCATAACGACAGACATCTTTTTCATTATATTTTTCTGATATAAACGAAATAGGGATATATTGGTCGTTGTCAATATAGACTATTGGCAATCCGTCAGAAGTTTTAGGAACATTCTTATGATACTTTTGTTCTTGAGGGCTAAGAGATTTAATATCTATTTCTACTACTTCAGCTTTTGCTTCTTCATATACGCCTTGAGTTACTGTAGTTATCTCTATTTGATTATCAACTTGATTAAATACTACTTTACTGCCTAACGCTTTTCCAACATCAGCTAATTTTAAATAAGTGTAATCATCTATGTTGTATGCCTCAACATTTGCCTTTGTTCCATTGATAAGTACAGGATATGAATTTAATTTAATGTTTAATTCATTAGCAGCGAATACAGCTCCCGAGAATAGCGTTGTCCCAGTTAAAACCCCTAAGATAAATTGTTTGTATTTATTCATTATAATTCCTCCAAAATTGTATAGTTGTAGTTTAACCTACTATAATTATACTATACTTCTTTTGGAGGAATTTGTAAACATATAGAACTAAAATATAATAAGAAAGGAAGTGGTAGTATGGAAGACAATAAAAATGTAGTTGCCCAAAATAATGAGCAACTTTCTGCAAATACAATAAGCGGAATTTTAGATATTACAGTTATGCAACAAATACAAATAGCATTAAAATAAAGTTATTTTAATGTGCCCGTATGTAATAGCATTATTCCGCATTTTTTACATCCTAGTAAATTTACTGGTAATCCCGATGTTGGATTGAACGAAGGTGGGTTTGAGTTGGTGTTAACCGTAGTTATAACATAAGATGTCGTTCCTTCTGGTGCATTAACTTTCGCTAATTCTTCTGTTTTACACATTGGACATGTAGCCATTATTCTACCTCCTTTTAATTTATTTCCTTAATTATACAACAACAAAATATTAATTTCTACAATTGTTTACAGTTTTAGGTAATATATGTGACATATTTTATTAGTATTATCAGTTTTATTAATATTTACTCTTGACATATATTAGTTTTATTGATAATATCAATATATAAAGAAATTTTATATTGGTTAATTTTATGGTATAATTAAACAAAAAATGTTGATGAGGGATTTTAATGGCGGTAATAATAATTAAGATGAAGATAAATGAAAAAATAGAAGCGTATAGAAGTGACACAGGTACTACTCGGAGTTGGGTAGCTAAACAAATGGGAATGTCTATACAGAGATTAAATCAAATAGTCAATGGAAATAATATTACTTTAAAATTATTGATTAAATTTGCAACCTTTCTGCGTTGCGAAGTATCTGACTTATATGAATACAATGTAACTAATTATTGAAACAAAAACATTTCAATTATTTCAACCATATATATTGACATTTTTTGAAACCTTTCGTATACTATTAATGCAAGGTAGATTTTACCTTATGCAAAATAATATATAGGAGGGTTTTATTGTGAGTAAAGTAAAAGAAATAACTATCAATGAGTTAGAAAATGATTTCATCAAATTAGAAGGCAAATCAGTTTGTGTAGACATTAAAGGAGATATAAACTTCTTACAAGTAATAACTGGCTTTAATGTATGGCAGGATGAAAACAATATCACATTTTTTGATAATAATAACGAAAGTGATTTCAATATCAAAAAATCAGCCATAACCTGTATTGTTCAAGATGACAGAATATCCGATTTTAAAGATACTCATATATTCCTGAAGAATGGATTGGAAATCAATTTACAGGGGGACGTTGATCATGAATAATTTATCTGTAGTCCAAATTAATAATCAAGATGTCAACATTAAGGAATACAATAACACCAGAGTTGTAACTTTTGAAGATATCGATATGCTTCATCGAAGACCAGAAGGAATATCTTATAGAAATTTTTGTAATCATAAAAAGCACTTTGTTGAAGGTATAGATTATTTTAATTTCAAAGGTAATAATGGACGCAAAGCCTTGGCACAGGCTAACTTAGTAAATTTTACAAAGTTGAACAATAGTCCAAACTTCTCATTTTACTTAATCACTGAATCAGGATATTTAATGTTAGTAAAAAGTTTACAAGATGATTTAGCATGGGAAGTACAAAGACAATTAGTGAATGTATATTTTAAAGCAAAACAAATTCAGCAACCACAATATAATTTACCGACTACCTACAAAGAAGCACTAATACAATTACTTACAGTAGTCGAGGAGAAAGAAAAGATTGAAGAACAAAACAAAGTGCTTCTTCCCAAAGCTGAAGGATATGATGATTTTTTAAGTGCTAAGAATGCTCAAACAATGAACGAGTGTGCTAAAGTATTAAAAATTGGACGCAATAAGCTATTTAGATTTTTACGGCAAAACGACATCTTAATGTCTGACAATTTACCGTATCAAAGATTTTGTGATAGTGAATATTTTACGGTTAGAGAAATTCATTTTATTAGAGGAAATTATGAGTACAATGGTTGTCAGTGCTTGGTTACAGCTAAAGGATTAGAGTTTATGCTAAAATTACTAAAAGAAAAAGGCTTCTGCGTCAACAGTTTAGCCCTTTCGAAAAACAATATAGCCATATAATAACATATAACCAAAAATATTTCAAGAATTTTTTCGGTATCCTATTGTAATTTAATTACAGTTTGATATAATAACAGCAGGTTAAGAACGCAACAAAATAAAAGGACGAGGTTTTACCCTCATCCCGCAGGTCAAGAACGCTTGTGCAGGGCGTTCTTTATCTTTATGTATTTCTCTACTATACATTCGGCATAGTAGATGATACACAAGACAGTTGTAACAACTATCATAATCATTACCTCTCTTTTCTCTTGTATTAGGCACGAAGCCCATCACCAAAGACTTTCCCAATACGTTTGAATTAAGATGCACTTTTACAACCCGCTTGCATTATTTTACAACATTATACAAATAATTACAAGATGCATTTTCCAATAAACCCCACCCAGCAACAATATCCCTATTTACATAATTGAAAATATTTTACATTTTATCTTGAATAAGTCTTGACATGCTACTTTGCCATGGTATAATTAAATTGTAGACAGAATAAAATATCTTATGTAGTTCAAATAATTGTCGGGACTATGTATCGACATAAACAAAAGGCATAGGTTCAAATAATTTCCGCAACCTAGAAAGCGGCTAATAAAAGACTAGGGTTCAAATAATAGCTCTACTGTGAAGTAGAGCTATTTACGTACATAGGGAGAAGAATGAATTCAGGATACTTTTACTTTATTCATGATGATTACTATAATAAATTTGAAGGTATGGGATTATTAGAAAACAAAGAAATAGTTAATGGGAAGCTTCATGGTAGACCTTGCTATTATGCTTTTAAAGAAGATAATTCAGATATATATTGGATGATTCCCGTTTCATCAAAGATTGACAAATATAAACGAGAATACGAAAAAGCAATTAGTAAGTATAAAATATGTGATGGAATTAGTTTTGGATATATTCTTGGTGAGAAAACAGCATTTTTAATACAAAATATGTGTCCAGTAACCGATCAATACATAACCAATGTTTATATTGATAAAAATACATCTAACCCTATAACTATTCCTCAAAAATTAAAATCAGAGTTAAATTCTAAAATAAGAAAAACCATAAGGTTATATCGCAAGGGTATTAGAATAGTGTTGTCTATGGCTTTAGAAATAGAAAAAATATTATTAGATGAAATTATATTAGAACAAACGGCAGCCACTTCAGAGCCAAATAGCACTGTAGATTAAATGTCTTTTCAATAAAACTTTCATTTCAAACAGTCGAGGTGGAGACTTTAAGCCCATTCTCATTGGTCGGGATAAAGACCTAAAATTCATTCCCATATAGTTTAGCCCAAAACCTCCCACAATCCTCCAAAATATGTTATAATGTGAGAAAACGTGAGGAGGGTGAGAGATGAGTATAGATAAAAAAAGATTACTTGAATTGATTACTCAGGATAAAGTGCTTAAATATAATAATAAACAAAGAGTTTTACCAAATACGAGTACAAGTGATGATGAATTTGTCAGTTCTCAATTAAACGATACTCTTGGACAATCAAAAAATTCAATAAGTAATTATACTTTGGAAAAAACAATACCTTTCGTATTATGGAATGATTCATGGAATAATTATGGTGTATTTGGATTAAAATCAAATGAAAAGAAACAATATTGGAGATATTCAGGCGGACAAATAGTGCATGTTGATTTTGGATGTGGAAATATAAAAACAGAACTGTCATTTCCACATCCTGCAATTATTTTATATAACTTTGCACAAACAGCGATTGTGATTCCAATAACTACTGATGACAAAAAAACAGCGTTTGACGATGAAATAGAGAACGTTATAATTAAGGTTAAAAGTAAAGAAAATTCAATCCCAAATGATTCAATAATTAACATTCACCAATTAAAAGCAATACATAAAGAAAGAATTATAAATAAATTAAAGTATAATGTTAAAAAATATATAGTTGATGATCAAGAAATTAAAAGGTTGAACAGCAGAATAGATATAGAATCTTTCAAAACAAATATGAGTCTATGGGAATGCATTCAACTAAAATATGCGCTTATGTTTAATAGAACATTATATGATGAAAAAATTAAATTATTTAAAGAACATAGCCATCTGATTCAGCATATAAATGATATAGAAGGAATGTTGGTTAACCTTGAAAAAAATAATTCAGACTACATTAATGAAATTAGGCTAAAAATTGAAGAAATCAAAAAAATAGCATTGACTTCTGAAATGAAAAGAGTATAATAATAAATAGATGAATAATTATTATACAAATTGGATATGGATATATTGTCAGCCCAATAGGGTGAGACATCAAATTTATTCACCGAAAGGTGAGAAGCCCATGTGTTTACATGGGCTTCATTTATCTTATAATAAATATGCAAGGGATTGAGGAGCAAAGCAGTGATGCTCGCAAATTATTGGATTATAATTTGAGTAAAGGTCATATTGAACTTATGGTTCATACCTGAACTTTTGAAGCTACCTAACTAACCCTTAATTTATAAGAATATTATTTAAAAGACTTCCTAATCGGAGGTCTTTTTATTTTGCAGGAAAGGAGAATTTTATGGAATTTAAATATACTCAGGAACAAATTCAGAACATATTAGATTTATTAAACATAATTGAAATTAAAGGAATTGGTAATATGAATGGTATCTTAGGTATAGTTCAGATAATTAATACTCCTATTAAGAACGAAGATATAAAAGAATCTTAAAAATTAACTAGAAATGTAAGAGAGGTAAATATGCCTCTCTTTTTTATTATCAAAAAGGAGGTTTCATATGTCATATTTACCTAATAATAGAGAATTTAGAGATCCAACAGTGTTTGATGTTAGAGATTTTGCTGTACAAAGAATAGATATAAACAAGAAAATAATAAATAACCGAATCCCTTTAGAGGAAAAACCAGATTTTATACATCACGTTCAGATAAGTGGGTATACAGAAATATTTGACGCCAGCACACCTACGGCGACTCAATTTAAATGTGATTATACTAACGATTATCTGACTTTTAATCCAATTAAAGAAGGAACGGTAATACCTACTATTAGTTATTGGGGGCTTGGGAATATACTCGTTAGCGCAGATAAAATATATGTGCATAATGATAATCCTAATGCTGTTGATACATTGCAAGATATAATTGATGAAGGCAATACTGCTATAATTAATCTTGGTCAAATAAATACGGCAATTGATAATGCAAATATAGCAACAGAAAATGCTAATACTGCTGCTACAAATACAAACAATGTCGCTACATCTTTTAATAGCGCAGAAACATCACGAGTAGAAGCAGAAAATTCCAGAGTCAACACAGAAAGTTCTAGAGTAACTACTGAGAATACTAGAGTATCACACGAAGCTACAAGAGTCACAGACGAAACGAATAGAGAAACAAATGAAACCACAAGACAAAGCCAAGAAAGCGCAAGAGTAACGGCTGAAGGAACTAGAGGAACTAATGAAACTTCCAGAATATCTGCGGAAAGTGATAGAGTTACGTCTGAAACTGCCAGAGGTGCTAACGAAACTACGAGACAAACACAAGAATCGGCAAGACAGGTTGCTATTAGTAAATTAGAAGCCAAAGGTGATTATTCAGCAGGCACTCAATACTATAAAAATAACATGGTTAAATATTCTGACGGCTGTGGGTATGTGTGTATATTAGACTCTTTGGGTAACGCACCTACTAATCTTATTTATTGGAAAAAAATTGTTGAAAAAGGTACAGATGGAGCAGGTGGAGATGTATTTTTAAATAGTGAGCAGACATTAACTAACAAGACAATGAGTGGTGTCAATAATATATTTTCTAATATATCACCCGACAGTATAGTTCAAGATGCTAATAATAGATTTGTAAACGATAGTGAAAAAATAACATGGAATGAAAAAATTGATTCATCATCGCTCACAAAATCAAACGTAGGCTTATCAAACGTAGACAACTATACAACAGCCACACAATCTGAAGCAGAATCCGCAACATCAAATACAACATTCATGACTCCCCTACGCACAAAGCAACAAATAGAAAGCGCCACAATAAACACAATTTCACCAACACTAGGAGCTAACACAGTAATTCATTCTGGCAGCAGTCCAGTATATCCTAAGATAGCATTAACTGGTATGGATGAAATCAATATACTTGGTAAAGATGGTGATTGTGAAAATGTGAGTAAGTTTGCTGGAGTAAGTGCAACATTAGCGTTGGATTCAACAAACAAACAATTTGGCGTAAATTCAGTTCAGGTTACTGGTACTTCGAGTGTTTTCGCTGTGCAAACCACATCGATATACCCTGTCGATGCAACTAAATACTATATGGTGTCTGGATATATTAAAAATGTAAGTGTTTTAACCTCTATAAACTTATTGGCATTAAAAGGTTCAACTGGAGCGCAAATAGGAGCTGGTTCAACCTCTTCTGTTGATACAACTAAATTTATAAGAGTAGCTAAATTACTTCAACCATCCGACTTAACTGGCGAAACAGGAATCTATGCTGATTTTTATGCTACAAGTACATCTACTGGGCATAAGTTTAATATTGACGGTATGCAAATAACACAAATTACATCTGCTGATTATAGTTCTGGAGTATCAGCCTGTCTTGCAAAATACCCATACGTTGAATCCTACGCAACATTACAAAATCCAATGTTTGAGAATCGCAGAGATAACATAGTTATTAATGGAAATGGAGAATTAGGATCTGGATATTATCAAAAAACACATTCGGACGTATTTATAGATTGGGATGCTACAGAACAGGCGTTCAAAATTTCTTCTTCTGGTGCTAATTTATACAATCGCTTTATATACCAAACATTTAAAGTGAAGCAGAATACAAATTATACAGTATCGTGTAGAGCAAAAAATGGGAATATAAAATTATATGGATTTGATGTGTTTGATAGTACACAAACAGTTTCGTTGGGTTCTAATACGGTAGTATCTCATTCAGATTATTTAACGTTAGACCAATTAATATTTAATTCTGGAGTATATAATGACATTGTTGTTAGATTTTATCCATTTTCTACTACATTAGCGCCTTATAGTTATGTAAAAGAGATTAGTTTAATTGAAGGTACAGCAGCACCATCCGCATACAAACCATGTGACTTAAAACGCTTCGTAGTAGAAGGACAGTTCACAAAATATGATACGTTGACAATAGAGAATGGTCAGATTGGTGGATTGTTGTGGTGGAAACATAAGACGTTATATGGCAAGGATTATGATTGGCAGTATTTAAATGATATGACTGGATTTAAAGTTATTAAACTTCCTGCATATACTATGGGGAACATAAAAACAGGGGGAAATGATGGAACTGCTTCATGTTGTGTAAAATACGATAGCAAAGTGATTAAAAATGATTGGACTTCTACAATTGCAGATACTTTCTTTTTATGGGGAAGCGATGATACTAGTAGAAGTACTACTATTTGCGTTACTGACACCGACACAGGATGGGGAGAAACTTCTCCAGTTCCGAACGCAGATGAAGTAAAAGCGTTTATGAATGGCTGGAAGGCTACTGCAAATGATGGTACACGCTACACAGCATGGGTATCAGTAGTTGATGGAACAACAGTGCCAACAGCACAAACGATTAACTTTGTAAAAGCTAATATTGCTACAAACTACGATGGCTACAGGCTACACTACAAACTCACCAATCCAGAGCCAATTACAGACGCAAATGTACACGTTCATGGTGATATATGGGCTATTGAAAAAGGTGATAATTATATTGCGGTTGATAGTGGTATTGTGTTGGGAGAAGTTGCTAATCCTGTTGTGTATGGTGCTATGACTAGAATTAACAATAGTTATTTTGGCACAGGAAACTCATCTTTCTTGAAAAACAAGGCACAAGAAATTTATAGAATTTACAAGAATAATGTGCAAGATATATCTTGGGGCATATATAACACTGGTTCAGATTCATATTTTAATGGGTTGGCTTGTGCCGACAATGCAAACGTTAATGTTGACACCAATGCAACCTACACATTAGACTATACAATATTAAATACGTTACATGCAAAATCATTTAATACTTTAATGCTATCATATGCATCAGGACTTATCGAAACGGTTAATGGACATTCTTCTATATTAGAACAAAAGCAAGATAAAAATAGTGCTTTAACTGATACAATTGATAAAGCTATATATGAAGATAAAATTTCATATTTTTCTATGTGGAGGGTAGGAAATACAACAAATGGTTATATAGATGTATACTTTTCTTTTATCTCAGCGAAAAGAAATATACCAAAAGTAACTATTAAAACTTATTCTTTTTTTATTAATGGAAATATAGATAGTACCTTTATTTTAGATAGTTTAGTAATTAAAACAGATATGTCGGTGCTTACTTTTAAAACTACAAATACAACTACGATAAGTAATCTTAAAACTTATGGAATTACTTCATCTGTTAGAGCAGTATTTGAGTGTAGTAATTGAATAATTTAAGATTAATATAATCAAAGAGCCTAGATTTCTAGGCTCTTTTTATTTGTCCAATGGAG